>Ga0207996_1001727_pt1 | contig 14484 bp, 8 predicted proteins | sample AntAceMetag02UKG_FD_184773 | JGI IMG/M metagenome (GOLD analysis project Ga0207996, IMG submission 184773) | Saline lake microbial communities from Ace Lake, Antarctica - Antarctic Ace Lake Metagenome 02UKG (SPAdes) (version 2) | ecosystem: Environmental > Aquatic > Non-marine Saline and Alkaline... | reverse complement strand
AATTGACAAGTAACAAAATAGCAACAAAACAAGCATTTTTTTATATATTTTTCAATGAAATTTAAGAATCAAAATATCAACTCAATTTTTTATTGAATTTAGAGTAATTATCCCTTCATTGTCAATTAATTTAGATTATGAAATTCCCAATAATGTTCTTACCTTACTGAAAATGTGCTTTCTAAGAAAGTTGAACTTTTCATAAATTTATTTAGATAAGAAAGAATTTAAAGTATTAATAAAAAATTTTGGGGGAATATTCACCCATCTTTTTTCATTTCTCGTCCTGTTTTCTATTTAATGTTATCTACTACTGTTGTGGCCAATGTTCTGCGTGTGCGGCTGAATAAGAAGGATTCCGTCGTAAACAAACAACTCAAACCCTGGACTGGTACGATCCAAGCAAATACAACCGCAGGATCAAAACTGCAACACGCCTGCTATCAGCATGTTTTCATTTCAAAAGCAAACATTTTTTATCGCTTACCGTTTTTCCATTTACATTTAACTTATAAAAATAAATTCCTGAACTTACAGAATTACCAAAATTATCAGTACCATTCCAGATTACTGAATGAGAGCCTTTAGTAAATTCATTATTAGTTAAGGTTTTGATCTTTTGCCCCTTGGTATTGTATATTGAAAGTTGAACATTAGAATTATTTTTGATTGAAAATTCTATTGTTGTTGTTGGTTTAAATGGATTAGGAAAATTTGATAATTGCCATGATAATTCAGGAATCACATTTTCTTCAATACTTATATACGGATTGGCAAAATATGGATATCCATCATTAATCATAGAATCAATATCCCAATAATCTTCATTACCAATATCATCAAAAGGATTATCTACAAAATCCCAAGGTGTATCCAATCCGACAGTTGTCAATGAAGTATAGGTAGCAACGTCTTGCATTTCTGTTGTAGTCTTCCCTGTTCCACCAACACTTGTTGCTTGTCCTGATGTTTCTGTATCCCAGAAACAATCTGTATAAGTTCCAGCAAAATGGTATCCTCCAAAACCACCTACATTTGAATCCCCACTTACAAATCCTGTAGAATAACAATTTGTAAAAAATGCTGCTGAATCATTCCCAATAAAACCACCAACTTCTGCACTTCCATCTACATTCCCTGTAGAATAACAATCTGTAATATCTGCTACCGCACCACCTCCAACAAAACCACCTACCATTGTAGTTCCAACTACATCTGCTGTAGAATAACATTTATCAAAAATTGAATTACATCCTTTCCCTACAAAACCACCAACTTCTTCATTTCCTGTAACATTGCCAGATACATAACAATTATGAAATTCATCATTACTAGTTTCAGGATTACCAATTAGTATTCCTACATATTTATTACCTGTAATATCTGCATTTATAACACCTAAATTTGAAACTATACAACCATTGCCAGAAGCACCAAATAATCCTACATAATTAGTAGCTGGTCTATTGATAAATAAATTACTTATTACAAAACCCTTCCCATCCAATTTTCCATGAAAACGATTATAAGTATCTCCAAACGGGAGAAACCCAGCTCCATTATTCCAATTTGCAGTATCTGTTGCATCAATGTTTGAAGTTTGTATAAAATACTTATCCCAAGATATTTCATCTGTGCTTATCCAAAGTAAATTGTCTAACGTTTCAACTTGGTATGGATCAGATTCTGTCCCAGATCCTGATGGTTGTACTCCATCTGCAAAAATTGCACTTACTAAAAAAGTGATCATTAAACATAAACTTAATTTTTTCATTTTTTCTCCTTCTAATTTTTATCTTAGATATGCCCATATAATGCAAAAAAACTCTTTAAATAAGAAAAGTAAAAAGTCAAAATATAGTCAAGATTTTTTCAGATTCAGCTTACTGTGTCCGAAACTTCCCTTTTTATCGATTCTAAATAATCCCTCCATTCTGATTAAGAATGTCGGGATCAAAATAGTCTGGTGTAATATTTATTTTACTTTTGCTAACCAGTAATCGTTAATTGAAGGGAACTTTCCTTTAAGTTGTTTTCCCAATTCATTTGCATCTGGTGCTGAGTAAAGACCTTTAAGACGCAGACGATAAAAAAGCTTACCGTTTTTCTTGGTCGTCGTAATCTTGGTCTCGTATCCGTATTGTGCAAGTTTGTTTTTCTCTGTGATGATATTCGCATAACTCGGACTGGCAGCAACTTGTAACTCATACAGTTTCGCCTGGTCGTGCGGAACTTTTTTAGTAGGAACTGTCTGCTGTGCTGCCGGAGTTGTTTCTTCTGTCTGTTCTTCTGTCTGTTCTTCTGGTTTGGTAACTTCAGGTTTCTTGGGCGGTTTGACTTCATCGGTTTTCTTCTTACCGCATCCCTGAATGCTTGCCAGAGAAACAAGAAGAACTATCATCAAAATGGCAATCACAAAAACTTTTCTTTTCATGTAAGCCCCCATATTATTTTAAATAAAACAATCTTTTTCAAAAAAACTCGTCAAGTAATTACTTTTATTCATGAACTTCACAATAAGTTATCTTGACAGTAAAATTTCGCAAGGTATCACTTTCTCTCATGAAGAAAGTCCTTTCAATTTTAGTGATATGCCTTGTTATAGTAACTGTTTTATCTTGCGGTAAAGATAGACCTCCGACCGGTGGTCCCAAGGATACAACTCCCCCGGAGATCATAGATTATGAGCCGGGAAATCTCACAAAAAATTTTCAGGACGACGAGATCACGATTACTTTTACAGAGACTATAGATGAGCGTTCTTTTGAGGATGCACTCCATTTTTATCCACCCATCATGAAAAAGAAGGTCACTTCGGGTAAGCAAAGCGTCACGATAAAATTCCTGGAAGAACTCACTCCGGATCAGACCTATCTGCTCACACTTGATACCCGCTGCAAAGATCTTCGTGATAATGCTCTGGAAAAAACGCACTCTCTGATCTTTTCAACTTCAGACAGAATTTCTGCATATAAATTAGACGTTGATCTTGAATTAGATGAAAGAGCTCCGATACGCCAGGGGATGTATTTCGTAGAGCTCTATAATACCAAGGACACGGTTTTTGTCACTTCGCAAACTGCTGAGTTATTACAAAGATTTACTTTTGAGAATCTCCCTTCGGATGAGGTTTCGATTCTTGCTTGTCTCGATGAAAATAATAATTCAAAAATTGATAAAAAAAGAGAACTTTTTGCTGAGAAAATTGTAAAATTACTTGAACCAGAGAATGAGATCACACTTATTCTTAGTCTTCAGGATACTACCAAGCCGGTTTTAAAAAACATCATAACTGAAAGTGCTCAGCATCTACTTATTCATTTTACTGAGGATATTAAAAACGTCCGCTCCATAAAGATTATTGATCAAACCACAAAGAGCAGATTGCCAATTTATGAGTACATAATAAAGGGCTCGGACATCGAGTGTATTACAGGTGTATGTGACACGAATGCGTATAAGCTTGAGTTAAAGGATATTGTCGATTTCAAGGATAATATCACAGAACTTGATACTCTCAGTTTTTTTAACAGGCAGTTGCCGGACACAACATTTTTGGAACTGGACTCTCTGTCGCATGAGGACGGGCAGACAGTTACAAGCTTGACGCCAGAATTCCGCATAAAATTCAACAAGATCATACCTATTGAAAACATTGATGTTTCACTTGTGAATTCCGAAGATGGGAAAGCGGTTGAACTCTCAATACAAAAAGAGCAGGGATATACTTTTGTGCTTAAACCTAAAAATTTGTTGAGGAATTATGTGCCGTATTCTCTGATCGTATCTGAAGAAACAACTGATTATGAAGGAAATGCGCTCAGCGAAGTGATAAATATTTCGATCTTACCTTTATTGTATAACTAACCTATTTCCAGTATTTCAGCTCAACTTTGTCATCAATAATTTCCAGATAGCTATAGTACCTTATCCAATCACCAAGATTAATATATATTCCTTTATCGAGCTGAAGTATCCGTGGATTATGGATATGTCCCATGATCGTATAGGAAAATCCTTCATCAAACAATTTATTTGAGAAATCGATCAAACCCTTTTCCTGCTTTGCCAGTGTTTTTCTTGATTTGTTGTAATTCTGGCTTGAACGTGACATGAGTTTGCCTGTACGCAATCCGGCATCAGGATGAATCCAGCTAAATATTTTATGAACAAACGGACTTCGCAGAATACCTTTCAAAACATGATATTGCAGATCGTTGGTGGTGAATTCATCACCGTGGGACACATAGAATTTCTTTCCATCACAGGTAAAAGTATAGTCATTTCTATATACTTCAGCTTGGAGGTTCAACTGGAAAAAATCCTTGAAAACGAAGTCATGATTTCCTGCAATATAGATCAGTTGTGTGCCTTTTTCGATGAGGGCTTTCAGTTTATGAAGGGTTTCAAAAAATGCTTTGGGGATGACCATTGAATATTCGAACCACACATCAAAAAGATCTCCGGCAATAATAAGTTTGTCCGGTGGATCAGCAATAAGTGTATAAAGAAAGGAATAAAAAATATCGAGTTTTTTCTGCTCTTCTTTATCGACAAAGAAGCGCTGGTGAAGATCAGAAATGCAGATTATTTTCATAGAACTCCTTTAGTGAGTGAGCACATAATACACGATGTTGATACCCATTTTAAATGCCTGTTCCCGAATATGCGGAGGGTCTTTGTGAACCTCGGGAGAAGCCCATCCGTCGCTGATATTGGTTTCATACGTGTATAATACGATCAACTTGCCAAAATCATCAAACAAACCAAATGCCTGTGGTCTTTTCCCATCATGTTCATGGATCTTTGGAAGTCCATTGGGGAAAGTGTAATAGCTGTCAAAAAGCGGAAAAGAAGCCGGCAATTCCTGAAGAGTTTTTTCAGGGAAAACCATTGCCAATTCCCTGCGAATGTATTCATCCAAACCGTAGTCATCATCAATGTAGAGGAATCCACCTTTTCCAAGATAGTTACGCAGATTTACAATTTCTTCTTCAGAAAAACTAATATTACCGTGCCCAGTCATGTATAAAAAAGGATAGTTTAGAATGGAATTATTCTTGAGGGAAACGATTGCCTGTTCGGGTGAAGTTTTTATCAAGGTTCGGGAATTTATCTCAGTGCAGAGATTAGGAATGACTGAAGTGTCATTATACCAGTCACCGCCGCCGTCATATTGCACACGGGCAATTGTGAGCTCCATTTCTCCTGATAAACTGAGAGGAATGAGCAAAATCAAAACAAAAAGAAACCTTTTTATGATATTCATAAGATTTGCATGAAATGAAGGAGCAATTTGGATGTCAATATTCTTGACGTTTGAAGAGCGATCTCTACATTATGGTGCACGTGGGTGATTAACTCAGAGGCTAGAGTGCTTCCCTTACAAGGAAGAAGTCGTAGGTTCGAATCCTACATCGCCCACCATTTTTTTATAACAATTTTATTCAGATGGAAGTTCGCGAGGATTCGTATCTATTTTCTGGGTTTCCTGAAGATTTTTCTTGGTTTGCTGAACTCCCAACTCTTCAAGTTTGCGGACTGATGGAACTATCCGGCTCGTAAAAGAACCAACCGCTTTATTATAATGTTTCACCGATGCATCCAAACTCGATCCGACTTTCTCAAGATGTTCCTGGAATGTACAGATACGTTCGTAAAGCTCAGTGCCTGTTTCCGCGATCTGTTTGGCATTTTCAGTTAATTTTTGCTGTTGCCAGCTCATTGCAACTGTGCGAAGGAGTGCAATAAATGTCGTTGGCGTCGCAATGATCACTTTGTTTTGAATTCCATCTTCGATGAGTTTATTGTCGAGTTCCAAAGCTGCTGAGAAAAAGGACTCGCCAGGCAGAAATAGGACTACAAAATCAGGCGCATCTTCAAACTGTTTCCAGTAATTCTTTTTTGAAAGTTCGTTCATATGATGCCGTACTGCACGGGAATAGGCGATCTTGGCAGCTTCTCTTTTTTCATCTGTCTCGGCTTCATACGCTTCCATAAAATATTTTGTCGGTGCTTTGGAATCGACGACAATACTTCTATGTCCGGGCAGGTACACAATTAAGTCCGGTCGAAGTTGTCCATCCTCTGTTTTCACGCTGACCTGCTCTGAAAAATCACAATATTCGGACATGCCTACCAATTCGACAACCCGTCTGAGCTGCAATTCACCCCACTTGCCGCGCACTTCTGGACGCTTGAGTGCATTCTTTAATCCTGCAGTTTCTTTCTTCAGATTATCGCTGGAATTCGCCAGTTGAGTGATCTGTTCTTTCAAACTGCCGAGATCTTCTTTCCTGAGATTCTCAATCGTTTTTATTTCACGATTATATCTTTCAAGGGAATCTTTCAATGGCTCGAGCGTTTCTTCGATCGCCTGTTTTCCGAATTCACTTTTCGTTTTCTCGAGTATGGTTTCCAAATTTTGCTTTGCCAGTTTCAGAAAAGTTTCATTATTGCTTTTGAGCGCGTCGGACGAAAGCGCATTGAAAGTGTCCCTTAGACTCTCTGTTGCTTGTTTGAGCAGTTCTTTTTGCTCAAGGATGTTCTTCTCTGTTTCCAGGACTTTTGTCCCGAGCCGTGCACCTTCTTCTTTTTGTTTTTCCAGCTGCTCTCTGAGTGAGGATATTGTAGCTTCAAGTTTTTCTTTTTCAAGTTTGATCTCTTCGATATACTGAACATTTTGGAGTAGTTTTGTTTCTGCTATCACTTTTTCATTTTGCAATTCATCTGTGCGCAGGTTCTTTTTCTCAATAGAAGAAACTCTTTTTTGCATAAGAAAATAGGTGACCAAGACGCCTATGATCAAGCCAATGACCAGCGGAATTACTGTGTTTATCATGCCCACATCCCGAAATTTATTTTTGCATATGAATTCTGGCAATCTCAATTAATTATGTCAAAATTTACATGATTATAATCGGCAAATAAAAAAAATAAAAATTTTTTGAGTGGTGTCGTCACAAAATGAGCATTTTAATGATATATATATAAAGAGAATGATATAGATGGAGAAAAATGAGCAAAAGAATTAACGTGTATGGTGGATAGCTGAAAGGATAGCAGGTTGTATCCGAAATGATAGATATCCGCAGTATTATGACAATAACACCAAAATGGTTTATTGTGTATGTTATGCAACCAATAACGAGTTCATATATTGAAATAGTAACCAAGGGAAATACCGTTTCCTATAATAAAACAGCAGGTAAAAACAAATTCACTTGAACAGACCTATCTATAGTACTTCCCAAAATAGATAGGTTTTCTTATTGACAAGAAATTCGAACATTGTAGAAAAGAATTATGAAATGGAATAGTGAGATTGCCGGGAATACTCCTTTACGAATTACCTTTGCGGTAAGGAGGAAAAGCAGAATAAAGGAATAAAAATAATTAAGAGGAAAGAATGAAAAAATTATTGATAGCACTGATAGCAACATTAGCTATAACAGTATGTTATGCAGACACAATAGTTGTTGACTGTAATGGTGGAGGTGATTATCTAACCATACAAGCAGGCATAAATGCGGCAAGTGATGGAGATATAGTTCTTGTTAAGAATGGAACATATACAGGAGCAAATAACGTAAACCTATCTTGGGATGGAACAGAGAAAAACATAACAGTGACATCTGAAAATGGGTCTGATGATTGCATTATACAAGGAACTGGTACTGAAAAAGCTTTTAATCTAAATGAAGCAGAGACTGAGTATCCTCAGGATAAGATAATTGGTTTTACTTTAAATAACTTTAACATTGGAATCTCATGTACTGAGAGTCCTGGTTTGCTTATTTACAATAACGTAATTCAAAACTGCAACAGCCATGGTATATTTATTCATGATTGCGAATATTGTCTAATTACCTATATTGATTTTGATAATTGCAATTGTACAGTGTCTACTCGTAATGGTGGAGGAATTTCAACTGATTCCCCCGGATTAATAGCTTACAATAATATTGAAGACTGTACTTCAAATCAAACCAATAAACATGGCAAAGGTGGTGGTATTTGGGCCACACATGAAGATATGACAATAAGAAATAATACTATATCATATTGTACATCAAACCAAGGTGGAGGCATTTATGCATATTCCGCAGTTATATATGATAATACAATAGAAGATTGTAGTGTACAAGGTTGGGGCGGTGGTGGAATATACGGAGGGGAATCTATAGAGCTTAATACGATAAGACGATGTTCTTCGGAAGTGGTACCCGATGGTACAGACGGATGGGGAGGATACGGAGGAGCCATATTAGATGGCGCATATATCCATAATAACCTATTCGAAGAGAACTCATCAGAAAACGGTGGAGCTGTAACCATTAGATGGCAAGAAGGAGCAGAAATAATTGGAAATGAATTCTACGATAATACGATGTCTGCTGGTACATTAATATTTTCCGGTGCAAGTGCTATTGGTGTCGAATGTGATAATGTCCTAATTTCGGATAATATTATTGTAGATGGAGTAGGATGGGGTGGTGGTGGTGCGATATGTGCAGGATACTATGTGACAGATATTGAAATTATTGAAAACACAATTGTGAATAGTGGAGATGAGTCTGGAATTTATATTTGCTCAACTTCTGGGAATAATAATGATACTATCTTCAATAATATTGTTGCTAATAATGATGCGGGAATTGTAAGCGAAACACAGATAGAAGTAACATATTGCGATTCTTACGATAATGGCTATAACCCTTCATACAATTATAGTGGTGTTATTGTAGGCGAAGGCTGCATCTCAACAGATCCCTTCTTCAACGATCCTTTCAACGGAGACTACTCCCTCCGCTGGGATGCCACACATTTCTCCCCCTGCATAGACACCGGCGATCCGGATGAGCAATACGAGGATGCTGACGGAACCCCTGCGGATATGGGAGCCATTCCTGCTGCTACACATGACTACTTCAAAGATGACTATGATAATGAAGAATTTGATAACGTGGACTGGATTTCATTCCCTGTGCTGAATAGAACTACTACAGGTTATGCAGAAGCATTAGGTCTGTTGCATAGAGAAGAATTAATTGATATCATAGCTCAATCTTATGAAGATGACATCCTCGATCATGTGCTGTTTGAAAATGAAGATGCAGTATGGTTTAATGTTCAATGGCAAACAAATCTAGTTGATGGTAATTTCGATAGCAAGCAGGGTTATATATTTGAGCTTCAGAATGGATATGATGATATTCCTGTAAAAGGGATCTCCGGGACATGGCTGAATCCAAGCACTCCGATACAGCTCTATGCGAACAAAGTAAACTGGGTTGGGTGCTTCCTTGAAGAGTCTGCATTATTTGAGGATGCCTTTGAATCCATCGAAGACGAATGGACTTCAATAAGGTCTGAACACTGGGCAGTTAAACGCGATCCCTTAGAACCTACACCACATATAAGAGGTACGGTCAATCCGGGAGAATTGTATAAGATCTGGGTAGAAAACGATTGCACGCTCATCTGGAACAATTCGGGAGGTGGTGTCGAACCTTACGTAAGAGAGGAAACAGATTACTTCACCTATACCGAGACTGTTGATTACATGGCTATCGATATTGATACGGTATATTCCGACACAACTGTCACAGAGATCGCTGTATATGGCGACGAGGAATGTCTCGGGGCAACGAAGATTTATGACGACGAATATCCTGTGCAGATCCTTGCCTATACCCCCGAGGAAACCAAAGGAGGAGGTGACCTCGATTTCAGGATATATTACGAAGGACAAAAACAGGCAGAGACAAAATCAGTCCCCTATATCACCTACAACAAGGAAACACAGGCGTTCTCTTCCCAACCCCTAAACTATGATCGTAACGGTTTTGCACGAGTTCAGTTGAATACGGAGGAATCCTCCTCGCTTCAGCAGCTCACCTTATTGCAGAACTATCCCAATCCCGTACATACAAATTCAACACAGATCAGGTTCATGCCGGAGCAGGATGCTGCACATACCGAACTGAATATCTACAATCTACGGGGACAATTAGTATGTTCCATCGACTGCGACGGAATCATCTCATCCGGAACCAAGGATGCGTATTATTCGATTTCGTGGGACTGCAGAGACAGGTATGGTAAAGACATAAAGAACGGCATCTATTTCTATAAACTCACCTCAGGTGAAAAGAGTGCTGTTCACAAGATGTTACTTATGAAATAATATTGAAATGAATCCCTTATACCCCCTCTCTGAATTTCGGAGAGGGGGACAGGGGGTGAGGTACATAATGAAACACTTTATTTCGATTATTGTTCTCTTAATCCCGTTACCCTTTTCTTTTATTTGGTCATCGACCATTATCGTTGACATAAACAGTACAGGAGACTATACAAGTATACAAGAAGGTATTGATAACTCGCAAGATGGTGATGTTATCCTTGTTTATCCGGGAACTTATTATGAGAACATAGACTACAGCGGGAAGAACATTGCGGTCGCCAGTAAATACTACACCACAGGGGATGAATCGTACATTAAAAACACTATTATTGATGGGAACGATAACGGAAGTTGTGTAAAAGTTCATAATGGTGAAACATATGTCAGCCTGATAGGTTTTACTATTCAACACGGCTCTGGGCATACTCTCACCTATGTTTACGGTGGAGGAATATATATAAAACAAACATCGGGAGATGTTGACATAAACATTTTTCATTGTGTAATACAGGATAATATATCACAATATGGTGGAGGAATTTATATAAATTATCCGGCGGGGCTTACTCTAAAAGGAACAACAATTCGAGGTAATCATGCGAGCATAATAGGAGGTGGTATATATAAGGGTGGCTATGTTACTATAAATTTTTCCCAGCAAGATTTATGTAATATCTATATGAATTATTCTCCAATGGGAAGTGATATTTCTAATAACATAGATGATGTGTCAGTATATGTTGATACGTTTACGGTACAGGAACCGGATAAATTCTATGTGTATTCAAGGAATGATAGCGTTTCAATGAATATCCTTCATCACAAGATTGAACAAATTAATCATGATATCTATGTCTCTCCTGATGGCAATAATGCTAATAGCGGCTTGAATTGGAGCGAAGCATTTCAGAACATCTACCATGCACTCATCATGGTGAAATCGGACAGCACACATCCGAATACTATTTATATTGATGAGGGCACATATTCACCATCCACAACCAGTGAGTTCTTTGCACTTGGAGGGAAGGAGAATATCTCAATAATCGGAGCAGGAAAAGAACTGACAATTCTGGATGCTGAACAGACAGGTATCTTATTTCAGTTAAATAGAATTTCAAATTACTTAATCAAGAATTGTACGTTAATGAATGGAGAAGGAAACTATGTTGGTGGAATAAATATTAATTATAATTCTTCGGCACATTTTGAGAATATTATATTAAAAGATAATAATTGCGATCGTGGTGTTTCTCAATTTTTTTTATACTCAGATTGTGAAGCATCATTAAATAATGTTAAGATAATATCGACAGATGAGATAAACGGAGTTGCATTAAGTTCAAGAGTGAATACTTTGTTACTACTTAATAACTGTAAAATAATGGATAATATAGTGAATCCTGATAAGTATAATTTTGGAGCTATGTCATGTAGCAATAATTCGTGTCCAGTAATAATAAATACAAGTATAATAAACAATTATGGGATTATTAGTAGCGGTATTGCAATGTTATGGAGTTTTGATAGTATGTATTTGATAAATTGCACTATCGTTGATAACAAGGACTGCTCAGAAGGTACAATACGTTTAGTGGATGATAGCCATATAGTACTTATAAACACTATTATAAGAAATGATCCTGTAATAGAGATCTACTTCCATCCCCAGTATGCACCAAATTCTGCTTCTGTTGAATATTGTAATATCGAGGGTGGCATAGATGCAATAGATACAAATAATAATGGCATAATATATTGGGGAGAGGGCAACATAGATGAAGATCCGCTGTTTGTTGGAGGTGATCCATTTAGTTATGAGTTAACAAAATATTCTCTCTGCATAGATGCAGGTACACCGGACACAACCGGTCTGCATCTTCCTGCAACGGACTTGGCAGGTAATCCAAGAATATTCAACGGGAGGATAGACATTGGTGCCTACGAATGCCAGGATACATTTGGTGTTGATATTCCAGACACGAGCTTTATTCATAATTTGTATCTTTTCCAAAATACCCCGAATCCTTTTACGAATGAGACGGAAATACTCTTTATCACAGCGGATTATGAGCGGGTTGAAGATTATTCACTTTCCATATATAATACCAAAGGACAACTAGTCCGCAGGTTCGACGGAAGTACAAATAATTTTTGGATAAAGACAAAGATTGTGTGGGATGGAACAGATAAATATGGGAAACAGGTCGCTCCGGGTACGTATTTATACAAATTGGAGTACAACGGGCATGCGGTGGTGAGGAAGATGGTTCGGCTTCGCTAACGCTACGCAATTTAAAATGTAAAATGTAAAAATTGAAAATTTAAAATGGAGAATGATTTGGAGTCGACGACTCAGTCATCGCAAGCGCATACAATACTAGAATGGAGGTATGCTATGAGTAAACTAATTCCCTTAATTCTAACAGCGATTATGTTTGTGATCTCCTTCCCTCTTTTAGCTGATGATGATTCTATAACCTACACAGAAACCTTCACACATTTAGGACCGGAAGGAGGAGATCCTGAATATGTCTTTGCCGAATTTATTGAGAACTGGAGTTTATACAGTGTTTCTCAAAAATTCACTTCCGGAACTAAAGAATTTTACGAGCCGATAATATATTTTTGTAATGCTGAATATCAATTTGACTGCGAGAAAATCTTTAATGACAAAGAGTACAAGATCAAATTATTCAAAGATAGATTTCATAGGAAGAAATCCAAACCAAAACCTTATACCCCAAATCCCAATCCTCAAACCATAACCGTTGATATCAACGGCACAGGCAATTATACGACCATACAGGATGGAATCGACAATGCATCGGATGGTGATATAGTACTTGTATATAGCGGAACTTATTATGAGAATATAGACTACAGCGGGAAAAATATTACGGTTGCAAGTAAGTACTACACGACAGGAGATGAAGCATATATCAATAGTACAATAATCGATGGGAATAATAATGGGAGTTGTGTATTAGTTAATTCAAATGAGAATAATGCTTGCCTTACGGGAGTTACACTCCAGCATGGGAACGGTTATTATACGAATAATACCCATTTTGGCGGTGGCATAAACATACATGGCGCTTCAATGACAATTGAAAAATGCAATATAAAAAATAATAATGCCGGAGCAGGAGGAGGTATTTACGTTGGTGTTTCACAGAACACTTTAATAAAAGGTACAAAAATACATAATAATTTTTCATCAGTTCAAGGTGGAGGAATATGCAAGAAAAATGATGCCCAAATTACTTTTTCACAACAAGATTTATGTGATATATATATGAATTACTCACCAATGGGAAGTGATATTTATAATTACGATGAAGATGTGACAGTTTTTGTCGACACGTTTACGGTAAAGGAGCCAGATAAATTTTATGTATATGCGGATGAAAGCAGTATTACCATGGATATTCTTCATCAAAAGATGGTACCTATAAATGATGATGTCTATGTTTCAATTAATGGCAATAATGTCAATAGCGGTTTGAATTGGAATGATGCCTTTAAAAATATCTACCATGCATTCATTATGGTAAAATCGGACAGCTCACATCCCAATACTATCTATGTTGATGAGGGCACGTATTCACCCTCATTAACCGGTGAGTTTTTTGCGCTTGGTGGTAAGAATCATATCTCTTTAAAAGGAGCAGGAGAAGAAATCACTGTTCTTGATGCGGAGCAGACATGCAAATTAATTCGCTTGCATGACATTCATCATTTTACTATAAAAGATTTAATGCTTCAAAACGGCTATGGTGTCCAGGCAGGGGGGTTTGGAATGGACTGTTGTTCATATATTAATTTTAAAAACATGAAAATTATTAATAATGATATATCAGATAATTTATCTATAAATTGGATTGCGAATGACAGCAATATAATTTTTTATAACGTTGATTTTTTAACAGATTATGACTACGTTAATGCTAAATTATTTCATATTAATGCACTTCGAGAATCAGGTTTCATTAATTGCATAATGAGGGGGAATAAGAACAATAATCCGGAAATAAATAATTTTGGAGCAATCGCGTCAGATTATTATAGTTACCCGATATTGATAAACTGTGAGATAACAGATAATTATGGTGATGTTGCCAGTGGCATACGTCAAATGTGCAGTCCGGATGATGCGATGTATCTGATTAACTGCACGATATGTGGTAACGACAATTGTTCAGAAGGCACGATCAGCTTGGTTGATGATGGACATATAAAACTTTATAATACCATTCTTATGAACGATCCTGCAACAGAAATATGGTTTCATC
>Ga0207996_1001722_pt1 | contig 14521 bp, 7 predicted proteins | sample AntAceMetag02UKG_FD_184773 | JGI IMG/M metagenome (GOLD analysis project Ga0207996, IMG submission 184773) | Saline lake microbial communities from Ace Lake, Antarctica - Antarctic Ace Lake Metagenome 02UKG (SPAdes) (version 2) | ecosystem: Environmental > Aquatic > Non-marine Saline and Alkaline... | reverse complement strand
CATCCATATCCATCTTAAGCCTGGAATATATCGCCTTGTCATAGCTATTCTGCCTATCTCTTCCAAATATATATCTCCAGCTTGTATCTCCGGGCATATTATGATAATCCGCGTTAGCGTCTTTCCAGATAAAATCATCTTCTGTAACACCGAATGCCATGCGATACTCGCCTCTTATAACAGAAGGCGCGATATAACTATTTACATTCTCTGTGCCTTCCTGTATCTTACTATTTATACCATCTGAAAATTCCTCAAAAAAGGGAAGCTCGCACCTAAAGGATTCTTCCACATAAGGCGTTCGCACAGGTTTTCTTTCTATGGCAACGGTTGAGGGATATTTAAGGGTAGCTACCGGCTTCGGCGCTGGTTCCGGCTTCTTTGTTAATGAAGAAGGCAGTTTTTCACTCGGCTCCGGCTTGGTTGAAACATAAGGCCTCTTACTTGGTTCTGGCTTAGCGTAGGGTCTTTTGCTTGGCTCCGGTTGAGTCGATACATAGGGCCTTTTGCTTGGTTCTGACTTTGTTGATGTATAAGACCTCTTACTTGGTTCAAGATCTGAATTATTATAATAGAAATCTCTACTTGACTGCTGTGCTACAATACGACGTGCTGGTTTTTTTATAGCAACATCCTGATTCTTCTGAGGCCCTAGTGCGGATACGGGCTTTTTCAAGGCGTAATCTTTATAGCTAACCACGCGATTCATCACGTCTTTTCTGATCTGCTTCTTACTCTTGGTAACATGACCCTTATTTTCCAGCATAGCGTTTGAGATCGCTATCTTTAGGCGTGCTTCTTTTGAATTCGGCTGAATTATAAGCGCTCTTTCATATGATTCTATAGCGGATTCATATTGTTTATCGTCGAGATAACCTTTAGCGCGATCCATATAATATTTATAAGCGCCCTTATACTGACACGGTGTAAAGAGTGTCTTTTTATTTGCTTCGGAGGCACCAGCGTAATCCGGCTGCAACAGAACAAATACCGCAAATATAATTATGTAATTTATTTTTTTCATCATAATAATAACATTTTTTATTACACACAAAAGAAAAAAGGAGTATACACTCAAGCTCCTTTACAAGTTTGCGTTAATCCACCGAGTATATTGTCATATTTAGGATAGCATAAATAGATACTAGATATCAATAATAATTTTACTATATCTTAATTTTTATTATTGCACCCTGTATGTGAGGATAAGAGGTTGTGAGCTTCTTAATATCTTTACTTCTAACTGATCCTTGCCTTTTAGTTTCCTATACGCGTTAAAAATCTGGTATGGGCTATTCAGCGTAAGGTCGTTTACAGTCTCTATAACATCGCCTTGCTTAATACCTATCTCTTTTAATATACCGTTTTCATTAAGCCTGGTAATAGCGATCCCAAGTTTTTTGCCGTCAGCTGAATAAAGCCCGATCTTTACATCTCTCATAATATCACGTACTCTGGATATAGCACCCGAGATAGTCTCTCTATCAGTGGTAATTACATTACCTTGCTTTATTACATTATACCATTTCTCATCATTAATCATATTTGTAACAGGCTGAGATATCCCACCACCGGGCAACGTGAGCGTAAATTCCCCGTCTGAAGAATTAAGTATGATCTCCCCTCTTTTTATCCGCACTATTTTTAGCCCATCGACATCATCGCCTAGCTCATACATAACAATCTGCCCGCTTCTGGCATCCTCTATTATGGCCAGAGGGCTCAAGCTCTGAGTAAAGAGCGTGCCTTTAAGAGTAAGGCCTTGCGCAGAAGCACCGCTTAAAGAACCTGCTGGCGCCTGCCCTGCTTCAAGCATAGCAAACTGCGTTGTTATGCTTATTGCGATTATAAATATAGTTTTTAATAATCTTTTCATTCTACACCCGCTTTTTAGCGAATTTAACAAGTGGCCTTAATAGCAATCGCGTTATCCTCTTAAGGCCCGGTCTGCTGCTGATAAAATTAGCAATAGGTGGACTATACCTGTAATAATTCCACACAAACTCTCTTCCTAATGAGTTTCGCATCAGATATTTATCTCTGAATTGCCTTAACGCGACAACATCATCAGCCATAGGCGTACCATAAGCCGCTGTAGCTATAAAACAGTAACTTGCTGTAGAAGACCCATCACTTGAGGCGCTTCCCGTGCCTCCTGCAGCGGCAGCTACGGCGGCGGCACCCCATCCAAATATAGTCAAATGGTTTACTGTAGCTGAGACATAGTTTTCATTCGGATAGACTACTGAATCATAAAGCACTTCCCATAATCCGGTGCTATCATTATACCACCTAAGCTTAAGGTCATTTTCATTTATGCTAGTACCATCTACTATCCCGTTGTTGTCCGCGTCAGGATACGCTATTGATATGGTGATATCTTTCAAGAATGTGCTAGTACCTGTTATATTAATATCGATCGTACCGCCTGCCCCAGAGACCACAACCTCCTCTATCGTAACATCGGGCAGAGTACCGTCATTCGGCAAAGCTCCTTGTGGTATATCTATACGCGTACCATCCGGAAGAACAATTTCATTGGATTGCGATGGATCAATAATCTGTTTTTTTACATAAGTGCCGTTATTGTTTTCATAGACATCCGGGCTTGAAGCACTGTTATCAACGATTAGGGAAATAATCTTAAATGAAGTGGAATCCACTCCATTAACAGCTGCCCTGATTTCATAAGACTGTCCGTTAATTAAGCCTGTCGTATCCCATGTTGTGCTATACGACATAACAGGAGTGCCTTTACCTATATCTGTCCATAAAATATCACCGAGCTTCCTATATTGGAACATAACCTCGTTCACACTTGAATCATCAGGAAAGACCTCAGATACGAGTGAAATTGAATTACCGGCTATAGTATCTCCTTCTTGAGGTATCTTTACATAGCTTGAATAAAACCCTACAGGATACTCTGAAAATACCGGTATATAAAATGCATCTATCAACCCGTTAGCATCTGTTACTCTTAACATAGCTACGCAATAACCCGGAAAGTGATAATTATATATCGGCATATCGGAGGATTTTGTAGTCGTATAATCTATATTCTTATCGCCATCAAAATCCCATTCGTATTTCGCTATCGTACCTGTACTCAAAGAGTGGTTGAATATAGCCTTTACCGGCGATGTGCCATCTATCTCAGTAACGTTAGTAGTAGTATCATAAGATACTGTTGCCTTAGCCCTTAGCGAAGGTTCACTACCGGCGATAATAACCAATGCGCTGTTATATGAAGAAAGACTTGATTCTGTATGCGCTTTTAAAATAGCTCTGTAAACACCTGGCGCTCCGTATACATGCGTCACATCCGCAAAGCCTGTCCAACTAGGATTCTCTATCGAACTCGACCAGTCATTAATTCCGTCTCCCTCAAAATCCCATTCGAGTTTCTTCGCGTATCCATAGCTATTACCGCCGGCCGGTACACCATATCCACCCAGAGAAACAGCAGTACCCGCGACACCTCTAACTATATAACTATTTAAAAAGACCTTTGGCCTATAAAGTGACCCGTCCCATTTAGTAGCATTAGACATTATAGACATCTGCGCTATGCCGGATAAACCCTGCGAATCAGTTACCTTTATGCCGCCGGAGAATATCTTTGATATTGTCTCGTTATATGTTCTTGTCATATCAGCTGATTTAGATGATGACATATCATATTCACCATCACCTGTTGTATCCCATTGGTATCTGACAATCTCATTAGAACCTGAAGCAGTAGCTTTAAGCTCTTTAAGAGAAGATATTATAATTTCATTTGCGATAGGATATGGAAGTAGGCCTCCTGCCAGCTGTGCAGTAGGGGATGATGTGCTATTTGATACCGTTACTGTGGCTGCAGCAATATCTATATTTCCCAAGCTATTCGTAGCTCGTATCCTGACATTATATGTTCCCGCCGCAGTATATTTGTAACTTATAGCGCTTCCCTCTGTTGCGTAATGCCATCTATCATAAACCCCATTACCATCAAAATCCCATTCGTATTTTACAACATCAATAGTGGTAGTAGTAGCGGAAAAAGTTACATTAAGAGGCAGCTGGCCGCTTGTCGGCAAAGCAGATAATGTAATACCAATGGTATCATCAAATATATTTACACCACTTACTGTTAATTTATAATTCTCAAGGCTCGTAAGGCCGTTGTCTCCCACTTCATAGGCGTTATATGGGTCATCTGGATCGGCATCATAATTATTCGGTATATCATCATAATCATTATCTCCGCTGGGCGGCACTATTGGGCCGACATTAGGAATACCGCTTCCTCCATCATAGATATAAGGTATATAACCTGTTTTGGCAAAAGCAAAATAACTTGAAGCAAGAGCAGCTTCGCAATTATACGTATCAAATCCTGTTCCAGTTGGGACATTACCTGCCACACTCTTATCAAGATATGAGGAATAAGGCGCTATATATGATGCTGTGTCATCAGATGCTACCTTAAAGAAGTTCTCAAGGCTCGCGACTAGGACGTTATATCTATCCAGGTACTCTGCGGCTATAGTATCCTCTCCTCTGTCATGATATATCTGCGAAGCCCTTAAATAAGCAAGGGCCATCTGTGATGAGATCTCAACAGAGCCGTAATTTCCTGTTTGCGAAATAGAAAATCTAAAAAATATCGACTTGCTTTGGACATCAAAAAACGCGGTCTTTGATTCAATCACTGAAAACATCTCGTCAACCTCTTGATCTCTAATGCCTTGCGTAGCACCAAAAAACGCGTCATCAAACATCATATCCAATGGTGCCAAGGCCATAACATCTGTTGCTATATAACTAAAAGCTGTCTTGACCCATGCACCGCTCTCATAGCTTGCCGCTGAATGATAAAGATGCTCATTAAAATCATACATACTCTTAAGCCAGGTCTTTATACTATCTATCGCCTGCTGATAAGCTATGTCGCCGGTCATCTTATATAATGCTTCAAAGGCATAAAGAGCACGCTCGTTCTGTTCTGTTGATTTAAGGTTCCAAAAGTAATAATCTCCGGTAGGATGGGGCATACCTATAGGGCCGTAACGTAATCCCCCGTCTGTATCCTGCAATTTAGACATATACTCGCCTAAAAGAATGGAAAAATCCTTATACGCCTGATTCTGGGTCTTGTTATAGGCCTCAGCCGCATACATGATAAGTACCGCTGCAGCACCTGTATCAACAGACCAATCCCATGTATTCCACCAATCCACTACATTTCTATTTAATATCCTTACTATCCTGAATGGGCCATATAATATCTGATTCCCGCTTGCGTCTGTATAGCCATCACTGCATTTTAAAAGCGGATTATTCGCATCGGAACGCTGATAATAATAATTTATATAAGTATCAAGTATGGTTGTTTCTCCATTGAACAATGATATTCTTCCGAGAAGCGCTTGGTCATAAGCTGAAGCGCCTGAGGTTATAAGATCCACATCACCGGAAGTTCCTCCGCCTAAATACTTCTGAAAACTTCTTGTAAGGCCATTGAAAGCATAATCTGTCTGCAAGGTGTTGTCCAATGCCCTATCTAGGAAATACTTTATATATGGAAAACCGGCGCTATAGAAATCAGGCTTCGGAGGATATGGCAGGCTACTTCCACCGCCTATAGTAACTGATGCTGAAAAGTTCTCCTTTGCCAAAGAGTCAAACGCAGCAAATGATAAAGGAACATCAAGAAGGCAGACCGCAACAACGAGTAAAACGCTTACGCATTTTACCTTAAATCCGCTCAATATATTTGCTCTTGACATTGTATGCATATCAGTTACCTGCCTTTGCAGATGGTATCATCTCAATATTGTCGCCTGAAACATCAAATTGTGCTTCCTTACTTACGCTCTCTATTTTATCTTCATAATCCAGGACCGCTGTTACTGTGTATGTCCCGTCTTTAAAAAATGGGTTGCGCCACCCAAGCCTATAGGTATGCTTCTTACCACGCAACACAATATTCGGCCTATTAAGAGAGGCCTCTTTTAATAGTTTACCGTTGTTATTTCTTATAAAAACCTTTACATCAGGCACTATGTGCACATTGCCGGTATTGTTTATATCAACTATGATATTAAGGTCATTTACATTATTATCATTCTTAGTATAAGTAACTTCTATATTATCTATATCAAGGCCGTAATCTTCTGTCCCTTTGATTATCATATATAATGGCACGCCATTTCTAATATTAAGCTGTGATTCACTGGTATCTTTATAACATAAAAATAACATAGCAACCATCTCGCCGATAGCGTCTTCCGGCGCGGAGACGCCAATTACTATTGGGCTCGACTCTCCTGCTTTGACATATACATTATCACTTTGCAAGGCCAACCAATCATAGGGGTCTTTAAGCCCTGACCATGCTTCAGGTGCTATGGTAATATTTACATCCTTGGCTCCGACATTAGAGACCTGATATTTGACTAACGTCTCTTCTCCGGGTGAAAGAGAGACTATATGTCTATCCGGGGCTACGCTTATACCTGCTCTTGCATCAAATACAGGCATTTGAATAATAGCAAAAATCATAATTATAATTAAAATTTTAATCGTCTTCATAAAAATATCCGTTTAGTACTTCCCAAATATTACATCATCCAAATAAATATTACATCCATCAGGATCAGGATCATGATCATCTGCAAATACTATCGCAACTCCACCGGTAACATCAGACATATTCAGTGCCATAACAGGTATCACATATTCCTGCCAGGTAGTGCTTAAGGCAGGTGTTCGCCAAAGAGGCGGCGTCTGTCCGCAGGAATCCCATGTATTGCCAAAATATGCCTTTATTTGCATACCTGAATTGCTTGAATCTGTCCTTGCCCAAAAGCTTAAGTAATCAGCCCCTCTTAAATCATATCCATTATGTGTTGTGCTATTTCCGCTTAAATCCCAAATGTTCGAGGGCTCAAGCCACATTATGCCACCCCATTTCCAGCTGACGCCAGCGTCGCCATTCCATGTAATCTTAAAAGAATGCGTTCCTGAGTGAGGCGTCACATCCTTGCACTTTGGATCCACACTAAACTGCCCAGCATAATTTAGCCATCCTGAAGGAATAAAGTGATTCTCTAAAGTAGCTCCTGGCTCACTAGGGTATTCGGTCTTTGGCGCGTCTTTATAAAGATACATTGGAAATGGTGATAGCCCCTTAAATGCCTCTATGGTTAAGGTTGATGTGTCATACTCTGAGCCTACAGGAGACATAGTAAAATTAGCGGCTAAATATATATACGCCCTTTTAGGATTTCCACTTCTTCCGCCCTCGTTCCAGGCTATGCCTGCCTGACTCCATAATGTCACATAATCCTCACCATTAACAAAGGCCTCATCCCCTGGAATAATCGGATCATCAGGGGTATTCTTATCCTTCATAAAGTGCCACAGGTAATCATCAAAACCCAGGTTATCTGCGCGTGGCACGGGGTTAGATGGATTGCTGATTACAGAATCCGTAATCCGCCAAGCCATCGGAAGTGCCATTATCGTGTTATTAGCATTTACCAATCCCGCGGGATCTGCTGTGCCTGTATATTTAGGTATAGCAGTGGCACATTTATTATTCGTATATAACTGCATGCCCCAAGTCTCCGGAAGACTGCTATGAGAAATCTCAACATATTGGTTCGCTACCTTCCAGCTTGTTACACCCGCTGAAACACTGCTCCAGGTAATAATGCCACCCGATGCAAGCTGGTTATCACTGACATTTCTTACAACCACATTAACCGTGCCGCCTTCAGCGTTTATTACAGAAAGGGCAGCGGTATCAGCCATGCAATTATCCACAGCTAATAGAAATGTCGCGATTGCGAACAAATATATAATCTTCTTAAGATTTCCATAAATTAAATACATATTTTTTTCTCTTGCCTTTAGTTTTCTTTTTTATACTATACTTAATATTTCATAATATATAAGAGACCTGGCCCTGCCTTGGTCCTGACTGATATAGTAATATCAGACACGACCAGGAAAAATCTTATATATTATAAACGGTACATCTCCACTGTTAAGCTGCTGGCATCTGTAGCATAAGTTACACCAGGCATCGCCATGGTAAAGTTCGCACCAAGATAGACATAGTATGTCGTATCTGTAGCAAACGGTGTCGCGTAATTTACAGCACCTGGCGCATGATGATATCCGGCTGAACCTATAAAGGTCGCTTCTACCTGAGAGTTACCAAACGGCTGTGTACCTGCTGTGGTATCGTCAACATCGCCATTCTTATCCAACATGAAAAACCATGGATAATATTCAATTGCCGGTGTTGTACCATCTGCGAGAACCACATATCCGCCTACTGTCTTTTGAACTATCTGCAATTCCACGCTTCCTGCGGCTAACAATGCTGTCCTTGTTCTCCATGCCATAGGAAGACTATACAGCGGGTTTGATGTGTTAATCAAACCAGCAGGGCTACCTGTTCCTGTATAACTGGTATTATTGGTATATATCTGTATACCCCAGTCACTATAGGTAGCATACCCATCAACAGCTATATACTGCTCAGCTGCCAGCCAACTTGTAGTACCGGATGAAACTCCGGTCCATGTCGCGGCCGATACCGTCGCGTCATCTGAGATATTCTTCATACTTGCAGCAAACCCCACTGTTACTCCTGGAGTACCACCCACAACACCACTATTAGCAGTATACTGCTCCTTGCCAATAGACGTAAATGCCGCGAATGATAGGCCACTTGTGGAGATTACCATCGTAATCGCTATAACGATAGATAATACTCTTTTCATTTTTCTTACCTCCTTTCCTCTAGATTTTTCTAATAAACTTTTTAATCCTTTATACATCTTGTTTCCTCCCTTTATTTTTTTGTTTAACTATATAAATTATAAACGGTACATCATCACAGCTAAGCTACCGGTCTCATATGCCGCACCGGGCGTTGCCATGGTATAGTTAGCACCGAGATATATATAATATGTAGTATCAGTAGCAGTAGGTGTTGAATAATTTACTGACCCGGGCGCATGATGATATCCCGCTGAACCGATAAATGTTGCCTCTGCCTGATAATTACCGAATGGCTGAACACCTCCCGTAACTGAATCCATATCACCATTCTTATCCAACATGAAAAACCATGGATAATAACTAATTGCCGGTGTTGTGCCATCAGCGAGAACCACATATCCGCCTACTGTCTTTTGAACTATCTGAAGTTCAACACTTCCAGCTGCTAACAATGTTGTCTTTGTTCTCCATGCCATAGGAAGGCTATAAAGTGTATTTACTGTATTGATAAGACCTGCTGGGCTACCTGTCCCTGTGTAGTTTGTGTTATCTGTATATATCTGTATGCCCCAGTCACTGTATGTAGCATACCCCGTAACTGCGATATACTGATCCGCTGCTAACCAGCTTGTAGTGCCTGAAGTAACGCCTGTCCATGTTACTGAAGCCGCAGTTGTGTCATTAGAAATATTTTTAAGGTTAACGCTAAACGGGACTGTCACAGCTGCGGTACCACCTACTACACCGCTACTTGCACTAATAGCTTTAGCACCTAAGGGGTAAAATGGGTCCGCAAATGATAGGCCGCTTGTAGCGATTATCATCGTAATCACTATAATAACTGGTAACGCTCTCTTTATTATCTTCATCTCTCCTCCTGTGTATTTCTTTAATAAATTTGTAAGTAAACGAATCATCATGTAATCTCCTTTATATAATAATACTATATAGCAATCGTATATAATAGAATATAACTCTTCTCTTCAGCTTCCTATAAACACAGGAAACCTAATGAAAAGCATGGTCTGTTGTATAAACTATACCACAAGACCCTACTTATGTCAATCTTTTTAAATTATTTTTTAATTATTTAAAAAACATCAAAATTGTTCTGCCCACCAATTGTTTTTGATAATTTTTTAGAAGATACAGACAATATTCAATTCTAAATCTTAATTCCGATTTCTTACCTGCCTGCATAGAAACCGGAAGGCGTGATATATCCGTAGCATCAGGATCTAGTGTATTGTAAAAACAAACAAAAATAGCAAAGAGACTAACCCATTATTACTTCTACGCTATGGGCCTTGCCGTCAGAATGAGGATATATAAGGTTACCGTCTATCTCCTGCCCGTCGACAAAAATCTTTTTAACGCCTTTTTCTTTTTGTGCCGGATTTTTGATAGTAATATGATAAACCGCTCCCCTGAAAGGCCTGACTATTTTTGCCTTTTTCCATTTTTTTGGTAAGCATGGGTCTATCCTGAGGCCCATGTATTCACGCCGCGCGCCAAGGAGTCTTTCTGTCGCAGCTAAAAAATTCCATCCCGCGTTACCTGTTATCCATGTAAACGCACCCTCGCCGTAAAGATACGGGTGTTCAGGTCCTACAAGATATTCAGCGTAAACATACGGTTCTGTCTTGTATAAATCGTAGTCTTTCTGAGAATTCGGCATTATCTTCTTCATCGCCTCATATGCCTTTGTTCCACGGCCTGCAATACATTCAGCTACTGCGTGGAATGTTACAGCATGGCAAAATACAGCCGCGTTTTCTTTGGTTCCTTCTGAAAACATGCTTATCCTGCCTAACCCACTATCCCATTTTGAATATGCCGGGCTAAAGAGCGCTATGCCATGAGGCCCGTCAAGATGCTTATCAACAGATTTGAGCAACTTATCCTGGCGTTCTTTGCTTGGCACGCCTGAAAGTATTGACCAACTCTGAGCATTTATGTACATCTTACCTTCTTTGTTTTTGCTTGAACCGTAAACATCCCCTTCATCGGTAAACCCCCTTACATACCAATTGCCGCCCCATGCGATATCATTTATTCTATCAGTCATTGTGCTGGCTTTATGGAGTAACTGATCCGCTTTTTTGTTTTCACCAAGCAGCATTGCAAGCTCAGCGAGTATCTTGAGGCTTCTTACCAGTGCCATACCAAGCCACACGCTCTCACCCTTAAGCTTTATACCGGCCGCGTCAATAGCATCATTCCAATCAGCATGGCCTATAAGAGGTAATCCCTTTGAGCCTACGTCATTAAATGTAAAATTAAGATTTTTCTCGAGATGCTCAAATATTGTGCCTTCTCCGTCAGTAGAAATTCCTCCCTTATAATTTACATCTTTGTCCCAGCCATTTATCCAGTTATCTTTTAAATAAGGCGCGTACTCCTCGAGCATATCCTTATCACCTGTCTCTTTTATATAAGCGGCTACTGTCATAGTGAGCCATACAGGATGATCCTTATTCGGTCGATGCTTAGCAGGGCCTGTCGTATCGGAAAATCCCGGTACGCAAGTACCATCTTTTCTGATAAGAGATACTATGCGCCGTATCTTCTTTTTAGCGTGAGCAACATCTATCGACATGATACTTTCCGCATCCTGGCATGAATCGCGGAAACCTCTTCCGCCACCTCCTTCGTGATAATAACTTGGTGAACGCGACCAAAAATTACAAATATATACCTGATATTTTACCCAGATATTCATCATCCTATCAAAGTCCTTATCCGGGGTCTCTATAACTATGTTATTGAGCACCCTTTCACTCCATAGCTTTTTCACCGCATTAAGTTCGGACTTTGCCTTTTTAACATCTCTATATTTGTCTAGGAGTACTGCAAGATGGTCATCCTTATCAGTCTGGCCAAGAACAATGCTAAACTCCTTCGATGACTTTGGCTTCAAAGATAAATTGTGCTTTAGGCAAGCAATCGCGTCTTCACCTGAGGTAAGCTCAAAATTCTTAAAATTACCCTTTACAATGGCTTCCGGTGCCTCCTCTGTATTAGACCTGCCCAAGAACGCGTCCTTCTGTGTAGCAAAACCCGCAACAGGAAGGCTTGACGCTAGGAAATTGATATATGGGTAAGGTTTTATATGCATGTCGCCCCAAAATGCGGTCTTTTTCGCGAATATGGCCTTGCTTGACTTGTCATACCAGACGCGATTATAAAGATTCATAATATTACGATAACGCAGCTCCTGATGATAATCTCCTAATAGCCATTCAGCGTAAGGAAAGAGCTCGAGGTTCTTCTTCTTATCTGTCTTGTTAGTAACCTTTACCAACCAAACTTCACACGTATCATGGGTAGGAACAAAGAATGTTATCTCTATATTAACACCATGATATGTAGTATTTGTTATTGTGTAGCCTAGGCCATGGCGTGACTCATAAAATTGCGGTTTTATACGCATCGGCTGATAGGATGCTGACCAGTATTTCTTTGTATCTTTATCCCTTACATACACATATCGTCCGGGGCGATCATTGTGCCAGTTTGAAGGCGCCCAACGAAGTATCCTGTCGCTCCTGCAATCTTTATAAAAACTATATCCACCCGCGTTTTGCGAGATAATAGCGCAGTAATCCTCATTAGTGAGGTAGTTAATCCAAGGCCGCGGCGTTATTGGATTTGTGATAATAAATTCTGTTCCATCTTTCGAAAAATGGCCGTATTCCTTAAGATTCATCGCGTGATATGTGCTCCCTTCATCTTTGATATATTAGAATGGTAGACTACTTTTATATCACAATTATTCGTGATAATCAAGCCCAAAATACGAAATTGTTTCAATACAATTGAAACGAAATTTTCATAGTTGCTTATGCCTCTTGCCTTCGCAGCGCTGGTATTTTTGCCATCTATTTAGATCCACGGCAAAAAAATCCAATGCGCTGCTATAGGCAAAGGCATAAGCAATATTCTTTTCTGTTGCTCTCTTATTTTCTAATGTCGTATAGTTGGGGAATCTTCCTGCTTAGCATAAATTAGTAACTGCGCGTAGTTTATACTAACCTAAGATGATATCGAGGCGCTTGATATCGCCTTGGCGTAGCTGGTGAGAAAATGGTTCTGGAAGATACGGCGTCTTCAATACAACAGATTTGCCTTTGACAGGGTTTATTTGTATCTGCTTTATCTTTACGCCATTCTTTCCGAAAGTATTCCTTCTTTTTTTATTATGATATACTACTAAGGTCTTATCAAGAAACTTAAAAGAGAACGTGCCCCTTTCAAGGCCTTCTGTCTTTTTTTCTGTAAAAAGCCAGCCAGGTAAAATAGGCTTTAATTCTGCGCAGAGCTTATTATCCTTATTCAGATAGAAAGGCATCTTACCAGCACACATTATAAGCCATATATTTATAAATTCCGCGGTTGAACCGCTCAGGCGCGCAACAAACCCATTACCGCGCTGTTCTTTCTTTGAGAATACACTCGACGCTATAAATGAGGAATTTTCAAGAATACTGCGGCCATATTTCGCGGGATCTAAAAACGGCACAAAGACATTTTTAAAATCCATGTAAAACTGCTTATATAATCCGGATTTTAAAAGCTCGAGCATATATTTGTATTCCATATGCAGCCATATAGATTCATTCTCGAGCCATCCTGGAGTAAAGATGCGTGCCCTGCCTATTTCTTCAGGCATGCTTTCCAGTGGGGCACATACCTTGTACATCTTAAGCTCCTTATCAAAGAGCTCGCTCTCGCGTATTGCGCTGTAATACCCTGCCGCGGTATCTTCATCCTTATTCACCCTGAAAGCATGCACCATGCCTTCCAAAAATAAAGGCAGGGCCCTTTGCTTAAACTTCTCCACCTTAACATACCTACTCTGCCCGCCATCTAATGCCATCTTGTATCCTACGGCTTCATTTATAAAATACGAATAATATAATCCTGTTTTTTTATTCCGTGCCTTGCGTAATCCTGAATCTATCTTTTTAAGAAAACTATCAAGAATACCACCTAATACCTTAATCTTAATATGTTTTTCATCACCTTTAAAGCCAAGGCGCGTCTTTGCCCTGTATTTCTCCTTTAAGGTATGTCGTTTATCCCAGAACTTGCGATCATCCTGATCCTTCTTGCAGGCTCTCTCTAGTCCCATCAATAGATCATATGCCTCTGATGGCAGAGATATCGATTCTTGTGGGTCCAGCTTTAACTGGCTTAAACTGGATCTTAAGAAAAGTATCCACCTTTTAAGCTCAAATGTTTCGCAGGTAGAAGAACCTAGGAGTCCCGGAAGGCCGTTTAAACTGTCGTACCAATTAGGCTTATCAGCTTCCATCTCTATACCCGTATTAAATGGGTCGAGGCTGGCAAACTTATTAGCTATAACTATAAGCATCTTTGATATCAAGCTTGTTTTATATATATCGCCTAGACCATTATCCTTTCTTGATGTATCCTTAAATATTTTTCTCTGGCTGATCAGTGCTGCTTTATCACCATCCTTGACAACACTTTTAAATTGACGCACATTGTTGTTTTCAATAATATATTTTTTAGCTCTAGGCACTACAGTATGCGCGTTATCATAAAACGAAAAATCCTTTCTTGCTAGCAGGATATCATTTAAATCTTCCGGGAAAAGTCCTATATAGCTCTCCAGCATATCAAGGCAGTAATGCCAGTGATCTATCCAAAACCCCTCGCCATGATCTGCCTGTGAGTGCTTCGTGGAATTATCCAGAATAACTCTTATAAG
>Ga0207996_1001719_pt1 | contig 14529 bp, 17 predicted proteins | sample AntAceMetag02UKG_FD_184773 | JGI IMG/M metagenome (GOLD analysis project Ga0207996, IMG submission 184773) | Saline lake microbial communities from Ace Lake, Antarctica - Antarctic Ace Lake Metagenome 02UKG (SPAdes) (version 2) | ecosystem: Environmental > Aquatic > Non-marine Saline and... | reverse complement strand
TAACACCCGTTCCCATCCCGAATACGGAAGTTAAGCCCTCTACCGCCGATGGTACTATTCTGGTGACGGAATGGGAGAGTAGGTAGCTGCCGGGTTTTTTTTATTCTTGATTTTTGTTATGGGCTTCGGGCATAATGCTAATAGTTTATTGGAGAAGTATCAAGTGAAAGAGATAGTATTAGGTAACATAAAAATAAGTAATGCAAATCCTATTGTTTTGATTGCAGGGCCGTGTGTTATTGAAAATGAGAAGGTTCCTTTTAAGATTGCAGAGGAACTGTTGAGAATAACAGATGATTTGGGGATACCCTTTATATACAAGGCGTCTTATGATAAAGCTAATAGGTCATCAGTTAGTTCTTTTAGAGGAATTGGAATAGATAAGGCTTTGAAAGTGCTTTCCAAAATAAAGGAGCAGTTTAATATTCCTGTCCTCTCGGATGTTCATTCAAAAGAAGAAGTTGCCATAACAAAGGATGTTTTGGACGTTATGCAGATACCGGCGTTTTTATGCAGACAGACTGATCTACTGTTAAGCGCAGGTGAAACCGGTAAGGTGATAAATGTAAAAAAAGGGCAGTTTATGTCTCCGTGGGAGATGAAGAATGTTATTGATAAGATTCTCTCAACGGGAAATAAAAAAATCATGCTGACAGAAAGAGGAACCAGTTTTGGGTATAATAACTTAGTTGTTGACTTCCGCGGGCTTTCTACAATGGCGCACACTGGGTATCCTGTTATATTTGACGCAACGCATAGTGTTCAGCTTCCGGGAGGAATGGGAACATCTTCCGGAGGACAACGGGAATTTGTAGAACCTCTTGTTAAGGCTGCTGTTGCAGTAGGCTGCGCAGGTATTTTTTTGGAGGTTCATATTAATCCGGATGAAGCTCTTTGTGACGGGGCAAATATGGTATCGGTTAAAGAATTGCCTGATCTGTTAAAGAGAGCAAAGGCTATTGATAAACAAGTTAAAGAGGGATAATTTAATGATTCTAAAAAGCGCAAGAAAAGTATTAAAAATAGAAGCAGACGCAATAAGAGGCTTAATCCCAAAATTAAATAAGAATTTTGAGGATGCTGTAAAGCTTATAATGTCATGTAAAGGAAGGGTTGTTGTAACAGGCATAGGCAAGTCAGGGATTATAGGAAAGAAGATAGTTGCTACACTTGCCAGCACAGGTACCCCGTCGCTTTTTCTTCATCCAACAGAAGGCTCTCATGGCGATTTGGGAATGGTAACGAAGAGCGATGTCGTTATAGCAATATCAAACAGCGGGGAGACAGATGAAATAAATAATCTTTTGTCCTTTTTTAAGAAGAAAAAAGCTAAAATAATCTCAATGACAGGTAAGATGAATTCAACCCTTGCGAGACATAGCAGTTTTGTTTTGGATACGGGGGTTAAACGAGAAGCTTGTCCGTTAGGTCTTGCTCCGACAGCGAGTACTACCGCAACGCTTGCAATGGGAGATGCGCTCGCTATAGCTCTTCTTGAGGAAAGAGATTTCAAAAGAGAGGATTATGCTCTTCTGCACCCGGCCGGCAGCTTAGGAAGAAGATTAAGTCTAAAAGTGAAGGACGTTATGGAAACGGGAAAACAAATCCCGACTGTTAAACATGATATTACAATGAGAAAAGCAATATCAGAAATCTCCGCAAAGGGATTTGGATTTGCATTGGTTTTAGATGTTGATAGGAAATTAAAAGGTATTATTACGGACGGAGATGTTAGACGTAGTGTTAAAGTTGAAGGTTTTTTGGATAAACAAGTTACAATGTTTATGAGTAAAAATCCGAAAACAATTGATAAGAATTCTCTTGCGGTAGAAGCTCTTGAAAAGATGGAGAAATACTCAATAACTTCGTTGTTGATACTTAATAAAAAAGACGTACCTGAAGGAGTTGTTCACCTTCATGATCTGCTTGGCAGAACTAAGTTTAGGTTTTAAGGTAGATAAATAGCAATGGTTAAAAACATAACGAGAGTTGGTATAGTCGGTAATCCTGGAAAGCTATCCGCTTTAAAACTGGCTGGAGATTTGTCTAAGTGGCTGGGTAAAAAGGGGATAAAAGTTTTTATATCTCGTGATTGCGCAGGTAATCTTTTGGATAAAAAGCTAGTCGTAGAAAACGAAGAATTATTATCCAATGCGGATATTCTAATAGCTTTAGGCGGAGACGGGACACTGCTCAGCGCAGCAAGGCTTGTTTCATCATCAGGGATTCCGATTCTTGGAATTAATCTTGGCGGGCTCGGTTTTCTTACAGAGGTTAACTCTTCGCGAGTATATGAAGTTTTGGAACAGGTTTTAGACAACAAGTTTTCTATTGAAAACAGGATGCTGATCAGTGGATATGTTTTAAGAAAGGGAGAGGGGAAGGTTTTTTATTTTTCTGCGCTTAATGATGCGGTAATAACCACAGAAGCAATTGCAAGAGTTCTGAAACTTGAGACTTCAATAGATAAACAATATGTGACTACATATATTGCAGACGGATTGATTATATCAACTTCGACGGGTTCCACAGCCTATTCTCTTTCAGCTGGGGGACCGATTGTGCATCCTGCCATGAAAGCAATAATTATCACTCCAATATGTCCTCATACACTAACTAATAGACCTATTATTGTTTCAGAAAAAAGCTCTATTTCTGTTGAGCCAATATTTGAGACTAATAAAATAGCGTTAACAATTGATGGGCAGATCAAGTTTGAATTACTGCCTTCAGATAAACTAATTATAAAAAAAGCTCCATATAGTCTAAAGTTGATTTCGTTACCTGAAAACGATTTTTTTACAATACTCAGGAAGAAGCTCAAATGGAGTGGACATTCAATAAATCCCGAAAGCATTCGGAATAAGTAGGAGGTACTCAGTTATGCCCAAGGTGATTATAGACAGGGAGATATGCAAAGGATGCGGGCTTTGTATATCAGTATGTCCCAGAAAAGTATTAAGCATATCAAAAACACAAAATTTAAAGGGATTTTTTCCTGCAGAGGTTACCTATCCGGAGAAGTGCACATCCTGCACTTTTTGTGGGTTAGTTTGTCCTGATATAGCGATTCAAATATACAAGTGAGATTTTTCTATATACTCTCCCAGATTATTCTGCTCGTATTTATCTTTACGGCGATTTTAGGACTTGGTAAAAAGATATTAAAACTTTTTAGATTAAGAACTGCGTCGCTTCTCGAAGAAATAGCCATATCATTTGGACTGGGATTGGGAACGCTATCTATTCTGGTACTGCTTCTTGGTTTTGCCGGAGGATTAAGTAGATGCTATCTATACACATTGTTATTAATCATATTCATAATTTCAATCAAAGAGATAAAATGCTTTTTTGCCGGATTTAAGTCCGGATTTTTCGAAGAACTTTCAAAGTTCACCGATATATCCGCATTTAACAAGTTCTTGATAGTATTAACAGGGCTGACAATGTTTCTTGCCTTTACGGGGGCATTGGCTCCTCCTTTAAATTATGACACCCTTTCGTATCATCTTGCTTTTCCAAAGCTCTATGCGAGAGCTAGTAAAATATTTTTCATACCTCACAATATGTATTCAAACCTTCCTTTCGGGATAGAGATGCTCTATACCCTTACTCTAATAATAAAAGATGAGATTTTGGCAAAACTAATACATTTTTCTATAGGTATCTTATGTGTTTTGACAATCTTTGTCATTGGAAGAAAACACTTTGGCAGAAATATCGGTCTTTTAGCAGCCGCAATATTTTATAATATACCTGCGATGTGTTTGTCATCAACATATGCTTTTAATGATCTTGGATTGGTTTTTTATGGTTTGCTAACACTTTTTTGTATTCTTAACTGGTCTTCTAAAAATGAGATTGTATGGTTAATGCTTGCCGGTGTATTTTGTGGATTTGGGATCGGCACTAAATATACAGGTGCGTTATATTTTATTCTGCCAGCTATTATTTTTATTATAGCTTTTGTACTTCAAAAAAAAGAGAAAGTTCTCAAGAATGCATGTGGAAGTGTGTTCTGGTTCCTATTCTTTACAGTTCTAACTTTTTCACCATGGCTTATAAAGAATCTTATATACACTCATAACCCGATATATCCGTTGTTTTATAACATCTTTGGCGGCATTGACTGGAACGGAGAACTTGTTCAAAGGTTTGCCAGATTTCACATATCAAAGGATATGAATGTATTAAATATTATAAAACTATTATGGGAAATCCCTCGAGATAAGCAGGGAAGTATAGTTTTATTAATATTGCCATTATTGTTTTTCACTAAACTTAACAGGAATATAAAAATACTTATATCATATACTGTACTAGTTTTTGTACTGTGGATATTCTTCACGCACCGTATAATCAGATTTTTGCTTCCCTGTCTGTCTGTATGGAGTATTTTGGCAGCATATGCTCTGATTAATTTTAAAAAGAGTAAGATAATCTCAATAGTACTGCATATTATCGTTATTGGGTTTTTGTGCTGGAATACATTTAGATTTGCGGCGATTGTAAGCTTTAATTTTTTTGATGTAGCATACGGAAAAGAAACGAAGGAAGAGTTTCTTTTGAAAAATTTTTATCAGTATGGTGCATTTGAATTTATTAATAAAAATTTACCGGAGGATAGCAAAATCCTGTTCATAGGAGAAAATCAGGGCTTCTATTGCGATAGGGATTATGTCGGAAGCAGTCCTCTTGATATTAATGATATTGTGGAGATATCCAACGCATCTGAGAATGCCCGCATTATTTATGATAAATTGAAGGACATGGATATTACACACATATTGTATAACGCCTCTGAGGTTAAAAGGGTCTCCAATACGTATCGTTCATTCAACTGGAAACAAGGGGCAGAGGAGAGATTTAACGAATTTATGACGAGATTTACTACTTGCCCATATTTAAAAAAAGGCGTATTCTTACTTAAATTGATTTAGAGGATCTAATGTCAGAAAAAGTGTTAATGTGTGGGAACGATGCTGTTGGAGAGGGAGCGATTCAAGCGGGATGCAGGCATTATTTTGGTTATCCTATAACTCCGCAGAATGAACTTACCGCATATATGGCAAAAAGGCTTGGTGAACGGGGAGGTGTTTTTATCCAATCTGAAAGTGAGCTTGCTGCCATTAACATGGTCTTTGGCGCGTCAGCGGCCGGCGCAAGAGCTATGACATCTTCATCCAGTCCTGGAATAAGTCTTAAACAGGAAGGAATTTCCTATATTGCGGGCGCAGAGCTTCCATGTGTAATTGTGAATATAATGCGTGCCGGTCCGGGGTTGGGAGATATAACACCTTCTCAGGCAGATTACTTTCAGGCAGTAAAAGGCGGCGGACATGGAGATTATAGACTCATTGTAATCGGACCAGCCTCTGTTCAAGAGCTTTATGACTGGACAGCCAAAGCTTTTTATCTAGCGGATAAATATCGAAATCCTGTGATGATACTGGGAGATGGTTTCCTCGGACAAATGATGGAGCCACTGGAAATAAAAAAGATAAAAGAGTTAAAGCTTCCTCCAAAAACATGGGCGCTTACCGGTGCAAAAGGTCGCAAGGCAAATAAAATCATAACTCTGATGTTAAAAGTTGGAGAACTTGAAGAACATAATAAGAAAATGCAGGACAAATATAAGAGAATAGAGGAAGAACTTACGGAATACGAAGCAGTGTTGACAGATGATGCAGAGATAATACTGGTAGCCTATGGAACATGTGCGCGAATTTGTAAGGAATCTGTGTTTCTTTTGAGAAAAGAGGGGATAAAAGCCGGATTGATTCGGCCTATAACATTATGGCCCTATCCATCAGCAGTAATAAGGAAGATAAGTAATAACGTCAAGTGTATTCTTACTGTGGAAATGAGTGCAGGACAGATGGTTGAGGATGTAAAACTTGCGGTTATGGGAAGATGTCCGGTTCATTTTTACGGAAGAACTGGTGGTGGAGTTCCCACGTCAAAAGAGATAGTAAGCAAAATTAAAGGATTAAGAATTAAGTGAAAAAAATATTCGGTAAACCGAAATGTATGACAGACGTACCGTTTCATTATTGTCCTGGCTGCGGGCACAGCATTGTTCATGGATTAATAGGTGAAGTAATAGATGAACTTGGCATTCAGGATAGAACTATTGGAGTTCCTCCTGTTGGCTGCGCAGTTGTTATGTATCATTATTTTGATGTAGATATGACTGAAGCCCCCCATGGAAGAACACCTGCTGTTGCAACGGGAATAAAACGGGTTCATCCTGATAAAGTTGTATTTACATATCAAGGGGATGGGGATCTCGCTGCTATAGGCACAGCAGAGATAATTCATGCAGCAAATCGCGGGGAAAGAATAACCACAATATTTGTAAACAATACTGTGTATGGAATGACAGGGGGGCAGATGGCTCCTACAACTCTGATAAATCAAAAGACAACAACAACTCCTTTAGGCAGAGATGCAAGGCTAATTGGATATCCAATTAAAATTTCAGAAATGCTGGCTGTTACAGACGGGTCTATTTACATAGAAAGAGTGGCAGTGAATAAACCGGCAAATATTATTAAGGCTAAAAAAGCCATCAAAAAAGCTTTTCAGGTGCAACTGGATAATAAGGGGTTTTCAATGGTTGAGGTACTCTCTCAGTGTCCTGTTAATCTTGGTATGACTCCACAGAAAGCTGCGGAGTGGATTGATAATACATTGATAAAAACCTATCCTCTTGGGGTGATTAAGGATAAAAGCGGAGAATAGCGATGCAGCGGATTCTTGTAGCAGGTTTTGGCGGGCAGGGAATAGTATCAATGGGTAAGATGCTGGCATATGCCGGCATGAAAGAAGATAAACACATTACTTCTCTTCCTTCATACGGACCGGAGATGCGCGGGGGAACTGCAAACAGCTCGGTTATTATATCGGAAAGAGAAATAGCTTCTCCATTTATATCACATCCGGATACGCTTATTGTAATGAATCAAGCGTCATTGGATAAATTTTCCGAACTTGTTTTGAATGACGGACTCATAATTGCAAACAGTAGTCTCGTGAAAATAAATAGTGATATAAGGGCTAAAACAAAAGTTGTAGAAATTCCTGCAAATGATATAGCAATTGAGCTTGGAAATCTGAAGGTAGCAAATATGGTCGCGTTAGGCGTATTTGTCAGGGAAACAGCTGAGATAAAACTAGATTCCTTAGAGACAGCTTTAGAGAAGATATTCCCTCCCAGAAAGCATAATCTTATTTCCTTAAATATTAAGGCATTGAAGAGGGGATTCAATATATGAAAGATATGGATATAAACAGGTTGAGACATGTGATATCAGGGTTTAAGGGCACAAAAGTGCTTGTTGTGGGCGACCTGATGCTTGATAGATTTGTCTGGGGGACCGTTGAACGCATTTCGCCTGAAGCGCCTGTACCTGTTGTTAAAATTAGTTCTGAGTCTGCTATGATGGGTGGCGCATCTAATGTTGCAAATAATATTAGAGCGCTTGGAGCAGAGGCATTAATTACGGGAATTATCGGAGATGATATTGCAGGAAGAGAATTTCTGCAGTTGGTAAAAAAACATGGAATGAATGAAGATGGGATTATTCTAAATAAGAAAAGACCGACTATAGTAAAGACAAGGATCATCGCTCAGCATCAGCAGGTTGTCAGGACAGATAAGGAATTTGTCAGCCAAATTAAGTCTGCAGAAGCAAAAAAAATACTTACATATATCAAATCCAATATGCGTGAAATTTCTGCTATTGTCATATCTGATTACGGAAAGGGCATTGTAACACGATATCTGGTGAAACAAATTATAAAGTTGAACAAAGAATTTAATTATCCGATTATTGTTGATCCTATACCAGGACATTTTACATATTATAAGAACGTAACTATGATAACTCCAAATAATCAGGAAGCAGGAGATGGTCTTAAAGCAGAGATAAAGGATGAACAAAGTTTAGTGAGAGTAGGGAAGAGTCTGCTGAAGTTATTGCAAACAAGTTCAATATTGATTACTCGTGGTGAGAAAGGAATGTCACTTTTTGCAAGAGATGGTAAAATAACTAATATTCCAACTGTTGCAAAAGAGGTTTTTGATGTAACCGGCGCGGGAGATACAGTTGTTGGAGCGCTTGCATTGTCTCTTGGAAATAAAGCCGCAATATATGAATCTTCGTACATTGCAAATCATGCTGCAGGTATTGTTGTTGGGAAGCTTGGAACAGCTACCGTGTCTATAGATGAACTCAAAAAAAGCCTGGGATAATTTTTTATGAAGTATGGGCTACTATCAGATGTACATTCTAACTTAGAAGCATTGAATGCTGTCCTGATGAAATTCAAAGAAGAACAAGTTGATAAAAAGATATGCATAGGTGATATAGTTGGCTATGGAGCAAATCCGAACGGATGCGTAGATCTCATCAGGAATAATAATTTTGAATGTGTTGCAGGAAACCACGATTGGGCGGTTATTGGCAAGCAAGATATAGAACATTTTAATCCAATAGCAAAAGAGTCTATTATATGGACGACTAATAAGCTGACTGGGAATAACAGGGAATACTTGGAGCAGCTTGAATTAAAAAAGGAGTTTCCTGAATTTGTTATCGTGCATGCAACAATACTTGAGCCTGACCAGTGGAAATATGTAAGAACAACTTTTGTGGCACATCGCAACTTTGAGGAGCTTACAAAGCCCGTGTGTTTTTTTAGTCATTCCCATGTTCCGATAGTTTTTAAAGAAATAGAAGGGCGCGTTAGTTATTCATTTGATATGAATATCAAATTGGAAGAGGATATTAAGTATTTAATAAATATCGGGAGCGTAGGACAGCCAAGAGATAAAAACCCAGATGCATGCTATGCCATTTATGATACAGAAGAAAAGAAGGTAGAAATAAAAAGAGTTTCTTACGATATTAAAACCGCTCAGGATAAAATAGTGGAAGCGGACCTGCCTCGGACGTCGGCTTATAGACTGAAAACAGGTGAATAAAAAGCAGGCATATCTAAATATAAAGAAGCTAAGAGAACAGATTGAGCTTCATAATCGCAAGTATTATATAGACGCGCAGCCTGAGATATCTGATCGAGAGTATGATCTCTTAGTGGAAGAGCTGGTACGCTTGGAGCATGAATTCCCTGATTTAATTACCCCTGATTCCCCGTCACAACGCGTAGGAGGCTCTCCTTTAAAAGAATTTAGAACGGTTAATCATCGTACGCCAATGCTGAGTATAGCAAATACTTATTCTGAAGATGAGATAAGAGAATTTGATGCACGCATGAAAAAAAATCTTGCAGGAGAAAATATTGATTATGTTGTTGAACTAAAGATTGACGGAGTGGCAGTAAACTTGATCTATGAAAATGGGTTTTTTGCGATTGGAACAAGTCGGGGAGATGGAATGCATGGAGACGATATAACCAAAAATTTAAGGACAATAAAGACAATTCCTCTGAATCTGCAAATATCAGACTCAGTATTTTCTGTTCTTGAGGTTCGGGGTGAAGTGTATATGCCCAAAGATGTTTTTAGAAAGATAAATAAGGAAAGAGAAGAGAAAGGGGACTCATTATTCGCAAATCCAAGAAATGCAGCTGCGGGTTCACTGAAGTTGCTTGACCCGAAGATTGTTGCCAAAAGACATCTCAATGTTTTTGTCTATGAAATTGGATATATAGACGGAACCACTTGTAATAATCATGTGGAGGCTCTGAAGTTACTGGATATGTGTGGGTTTCGCACAAATCCTCATATTCAGCATTGTAAGAATATTAGTGAAGTTATTGAATATTGCAATAGCTGGCAACTAAAGCGTGAGATGTTAGGATATGAAATAGACGGCATGGTAATAAAAATAAATTCAAGGGCTCAAAGACACAAGCTTGGTGCTACAGGCAAAAACCCGCGCTGGTTGATAGCATACAAATTTCCTTCAAAACAAGTTGCCACTATTCTGAAGAATATTGTTGTGCAGGTTGGAAGAACGGGAATATTAACGCCCGTTGCAGAACTTGAACCGGTTGTTTTGGCAGGCACAACAGTAAGCCGGGCAACATTGCATAATCAGGACGAAATAACACGCAAGGATATTAGAATTAGTGATAAAGTTGTTATTGAAAAGGGCGGGGATATAATCCCTAAGATAGTAAGTGTTGTAAAGGAGGCTCGCATAGGGAGAAAAAGAAAATTTAAGATGCCGGATAAGTGTCCTGTATGCAGTGGAGATGTAGTGAGAATAGAGGGGGAAGTTGCATATAGATGTGAGAATTTGAAGTGTCCTGCACAGCTTGAGCGAAGAATACGGCATTTTGTCTCAAGACGCGCAATGGATATAGAAAGTTTAGGTCCTGCAATTATAGCTCAGCTTGTGCAAAGTAAACTTGTCAGGGACTATGCAGATTTATATCTTCTGAAGTTTGATGATATTATTAAATTGGAACGAATGGGAGATATACTGGCTAATAAGATAATAAGAACTATAAAAGGAAGCAAAGACAGGTCTATATCAAGATTAATTTTTGCGCTTGGAATTCCACATGTAGGAGTTTTATCTGCGGAGATTTTAGCAAAGAAATTTTCTTCTATTGTTCAATTACAAACAGCGAAAAAAGAGGAGCTTGAGGAAATAGGGGAAATAGGGGAGATAATGGCAGATAGTATTGTGGGCTTTTTCAAAAGACCGGACACAATAGAGGTATTAAAGAAGCTGAATAATGCCGGTGTAAAAACAAAAGAAGAAAGGTCAGAGATTTTAGAAACAGAATCCCTGCAGAATAAAGTTTTTACAGGTAAAAGTTTTGTCCTGACAGGAACACTGAATAAGTATAAGAGACATCAGGTCTATGAGATAATAAAAGAGCTTGGCGGAAGCATAAGCGAAAGCGTTAATAAAAAAACAAGTTTTTTGCTTGCAGGCGCTTCTCCCGGATCTAAATATAATAAGGCTAAGAAGTTGGGAATTACTATATTAACAGAGGAAGAATTCTTAACTCTTATTTCAAAAATAAATTGAAGAATAGACGAATTATACTATAATATTACTGGCGTAAAAGAAGATGACCTAGTGGAGACCCCGTGTTTACTGATCTCAAGCACTAGTAGCAGAAAAATATGAAACGATTATACAAAATATCATTAATTTGTGGAGTTGCACCGTTAGTAATAGGAGTTATCATCTTTTTAGCGTGGTACTTCACGCTATGGGATAAACTTCTACTTTTAGGAATTTTTACTATTTACGGTGCATTTACAATGGTCATTATCGGGATTATCTGTCTTGCAATTTATCTTTTGCGACAGTTTCGCATCAATCATTCATTTTCTCGAAATATAATTAAGCAGGGTCTATTCTCTGGTAGTATCTTGTTTGCTAATTTTCCCGTTGCTGTAATTATTGTTATCCTCGTAATCAAAATCGCTACAACATTTACAGTGGTTGTAACTAACAAAAGCGGAGCAATTATAGATAATTTTGTATTAACTGGCCCCGGTGTCAATATCAATATGGGGCAGATTGTTCCGAATGAGAATGCCAAACACTCCTTTCATGTTGCTCATGATGGAGTATTAAAATTTAAGGCAAGACAAAAGGACAATGAAATAGAAGGCATTGTTGAAAGTTATGTAACAAGTGGTATGGGTGGTAAAAAACTTATAATTGTTGATTTAAAAAAGAGGTTTACTGTAAAAGATATACCATAGACATCTAACAAAGCGTTGGGAGGAGGAATGACATGCGAAATATTAAATGGCTATTGTTTCTAGTGCTTGTTGCTCTTGCTGCAACGAGTTTTGCATCTAAAATCAACAGAATCACTTTATCCGAGTTGCAGACAAAAGCTGATCTGATTGTGTTGGCGAAAATCACAAAACTGGTTAAAGAAGAAAATTTAGACTGCGTTACCATAAGGGTTGATTCATACCTCAAAGGGAACAGTCCTCAAAAAGACTATATCTTTACTCTTGTTACCCGCGGTGGTCTGAAGGACTTTGATCCATTCCTTAGGAAAGGTGATACAGGAGTTTTTTTTCTGAAGATTAAAAAACGAGAAGGAGAAGTCGAAAAAGCTTATTGGGGTAGCATTGCAACATTCCAAAAGAACCATTTTGACCTAAGTGACGAGAGGACAAATCCTAGCAAAATGGATACATCTGACTACCTGTATGAAAAAATTGATTTTAAAGAAGTCTACTCAAAGCTAATAATTCGAGATCGTGCTGATAATATATACTCCGGTCAAGTAAAATCTCAAAAAGGGTTTACAGAATTTCTCCAAAAATATCCGATAGATTTAAATATTGAGAATATTGATTTTGAGAAGCAGATGTTGATCTTTGGTATAACAGACAATATTTCAACTAGAGCTTTCCAGTTTCTCAAGGACAAAAAAAGAAACGCATTTGTTCTGGATTACTATGATACTGGGGTCAAACTTTATAAGCTCATGCCCCCTGGCGAAGGAAAACAATATTTTTATCTTCAAGTGTTCTTAGTAAATAGAATTAAGAATATCTCTCACGTCAAAGTAAAGAATAGGATAAGGGGTTTATCTAAAGTTTATGAGTAAATTAAAACAACTTTAAATTTAAACTTGAGAATTCAGGGGGATTAAAAACCATGGAAACAGTTAATGATAATTAAAAAGTTAGCAGTAGGGTTTCTTGAAACTAATTGTTATATAGTTGGATGTGAACGTACAAAAAAGGCTTTTATCGTTGATCCGGGGGCAGAAAGCTCCATGATTATAGAAGAGGTCAAGAAGGAGCATCTGAGTCCTGAATATATAATTAACACACATGGTCATGGAGATCACATAGGAGCTAATAAGAATATAAAGCAAGAATTTGAAGATTTAAAAATACTAATTCATGCAAATGATAAAGACATGCTTACAGATGCTTCTAAAAATCTCTCAACAAATTTTGGCATGAACTATGTATCTCCTTCAGCAGATATTGTGCTTAACGGAGGAGAAATAATAGAAGTCGGAGATATTAAATTAGAGATATTGTTTACCCCTGGACATACTCCGGGAGGTATTTCTATTTTCATTAGAAAGGAAAAAGCAGTATTTACAGGCGATGCGCTTTTTTGTGGCTCAGTAGGTAGAACGGATCTTCCTTCAAGCTCCAGTGTAGATTTAATAAGAGCTATTAAAGAAAAGCTCATGGTTTTGGATTCCGATGTTGTTGTATATCCCGGACATGGATCGGAGACTACAATTGGCTATGAGAGAGAAAACAATCCTTTTCTTGTATGAATTCTGTATAATTTTATTACGGATTACGCAGAAGATTATGAGTGCCAATCTTGCGTAAATAGGCGGTGTTGTCTATTCTCTGATAAGTAAGACGATAGTTTTTTGAAATTCTGACTTCAAATATATCTTCCTGCCCTGCCATTTTCTTGTGACCTAGTGACGGATGAGTTGGGTTTGATTCAAGAAACCCAAGCGCTTTTTTTGTTCTCTGTTTGACTTCTTCGGGCAGCTTCTTATATAGCCTGATAAAAGTCTCGGTTGCCTCTATATGCATCAGCTATCAAGCTCTTTAAGAAGTTGTTTGATGTCCTTCGTTTTAGTAACACGTCCTTTTTTGATATCATTATGAGCCTCTTTTTCGTCCTTTTGCCAGTCCTGAGTATAAAAATACGCTTGATCCTTAGGAATTACAATCTGTGGAACAATAGAAATCTTATTGTCTTTTACCTCGATGTCAAGGTAATCATTGACTTGAAGATGGAGTGCTTTTACTACCTCTCTAGGCAAAGCAACCTGGTAGTTTTGACCTAACTTTCTTAGCATGAAATTATGCCTCCTATATTTTCATAAATACATATATGGTATAATTTGTATTTTGTCAAGATATTTGTCAAGCACATTTAGAAATGTCCTATTTTGTTAAGATTAGTAGTAGTAAATTTTTCTTTTTGATCAAACTTTTTCTTTTTGTTAATTCTGTGCATATTGTGGATAACTCCTTGTCTTGTATCTTCTCCATGGATGATCTTTTGGAGGTATGTAAACTTTTCTTATTTTGAATTCATATAGGGGTTTTTTATCATTGGCTCTCTTTGGTCTGTTTGTTATTTCTCTATGGTTTAAAGTTTCCCCTTGGAAAAGATCCTCAATTTTTTCAAAAATAACAATCTTATCATTCCAATCCTTGTACATCATGAGCTACTGAAACATTACCTATACTAATATACGCATTTCCGTCCCAGACTAAAAAATTATAATTCCCTTGTTTAAGAGTTTTAGTATCAAATAAGAGTGGAAAGTCAGAATGCGTTCTTACTTTTGAGAAAGGATTTTTCTTTATTATATAAGCATCAATATAAATTTCTTTTTTATCAGGATCAATATTAATGCGAAGGCTGAGAAACATAGATAACACTCGTGGCATGATAGAAGACATCCAAACATTGCGAGCTAGCGAGCAATGTTTGGAGCAAGAATCTACCATATCGGAGGAGTTACCAAATGAGAAAGACAGCTAGTTTTTACTTCTTTAAAAGAAAGCCTCTACCT
>Ga0207996_1001718_pt1 | contig 14541 bp, 10 predicted proteins | sample AntAceMetag02UKG_FD_184773 | JGI IMG/M metagenome (GOLD analysis project Ga0207996, IMG submission 184773) | Saline lake microbial communities from Ace Lake, Antarctica - Antarctic Ace Lake Metagenome 02UKG (SPAdes) (version 2) | ecosystem: Environmental > Aquatic > Non-marine Saline and... | reverse complement strand
CCTCATACCTATTCGGGTATGTACCTGATAATGATGGAGACCGCGGTAATATTGTTTATATTGATGAAAACACCGGATTAGCAAAGGCTTTAGAGGCTCAGGAAGTATTTGCTCTTGTGGTAATGTCGGAGCTGGCTTTTTCAGAGTATTCAGAGGATAGAAAGAACGGAACAACCAAACAAGCAGTAGTGGTTAATGGACCAACATCCATGCGTATTGAGGCAATTGCCCAGGCTTTTGGAGCAGAGGTTTTCCGCACTGAAGTTGGAGAAGCGAATACCGTCAATCTGGCTAATAAACTGAGGGAATCGGGTTATTCTGTTCGTATTTTGGGTGAAGGTTCAAATGGTGGAAATATTACATACCCTGCATCCGTCAGAGATCCATTAAATACGTTGCTATCATGCATAAAACTTATGGCTTTACGTGATGGTAATAGAATTGGGGATGGCGAAGGATTATTCAAAATCTGGTGTGACAGATCAGAACAGCCTGAAGCTTACTCCAGAAATTTTACTTTTCCTGACATACTGAAAACCCTGCCCCAATTTATAACTACCGGAGCCTATGAAGAGTGCGCTGTATTAAAAATCCAGGAAACATCTCAGGCCCGGCTAAAGGACGCATATGAAAAACTATTCCTTGATCATTGGGAAAGGGATGCAGAGACAGTATTTAACCCATTAGAAATTTTTTCATGGGATGAAGTTAATACTGAGGGTATAGAAAGCCGGAAGGGAATGGGGAAACAGTTTCGAACAGGACTGGAAACAGGAGGGTTGAAAATTATTTTCTCGAACAGATCGGGTGAAGAAACTGACTATATCTGGATGCGCGGATCCGGTACCGAACCGGTATTTCGTGTACTTGCAGATTGTAAAGGAGCTGATAAAGAGCGTGAAAAAACACTGCTTCGATGGCATACCAATCTTGTGCATAAAGCAGACAGGAAACAATAATACTCATTGACACCATAATTTTTGGGTTGTATCATCACTAAAGGTTGTAAATTATGAAACATAGTCAGAGGAACTGCATGTTTTTAGCTGAACCAAAAATAAACCTTTAATTTGGATCAAGCTGCCTATTACTACCCTTTTCACAAACCACATGATATACTAAGGTTTCTCAGGAGGTATCATGTGTATCGTTATATAAAAAGAGATTCAATAGAGATCGAATATAAACATTTAGAAGAGATTGCACAGGTATTTCCAGATCTGGAAATTGATACTGTTAACTATAAAGACAATGGACTTGTGTATGATATTTTGATTGTAAATAACGAACTGGTTTTCAGATTTCCGAAGTTTGACTGGGCAGTGGATGATATGTTCAAAGAAGCCTCATGCCTCAAACTTGCCGGAGATTTTTCTGATATATCCATACCAAACTGGCAGCTGCATAATAATTCATTCGTAAGCTATAGTCGGATAAACGGGTCAGCATTAACTGATCATGAATATGAAAAATTCGACGCTAAACAGAAAGATTTATTAGCAAAAACCTTAGGTCTCTTTCTTAAAGAAATTCATGGTATACCGCAGAAAAAATTACAAAGTTCCAAAATCTTACCTTCTCTTACAGTCCATAGTTATGATGACTGGCTAAAACTCTATGATGATGTGCAGCAGGAACTATTTAGTTATATGACTGCTTCAGCCAGAGATAATATAGATACACTATTTAGAGTAATTATTGCTGATAACACATTTACTGAATACACACCTGCCTTAATTAATGGTGATCTGACCGATTATCACCTGCTTTTTGTTGAGAGAGAAAAAAAGCTGAATGGAATAATTGATTTTGGCTCAGCGGGGATCGGAGATCCGGCAACAGATATTGCATGCCTTTTACTACAATATGGAGAGAATTTTGTTAGCAGGATTGTCCCGTTTTATTCTAAAATACCCAAAATTATCGACAGAGCAAGGTTTATCGCCCTCACTTATCCGCTACAGTGGGCACTTGGGGGAATTAGAACCGGAGACAAGACATGGTTTCTTGTACACCTGGGAAAAACAGGCAATATACAACCCATAGGTTCCCCTTTGGAATGTATCTGATTCCACCCCGACAAGTTAGTCGGGGTAATTTTGTAATGTGTAATTTTTGAAAAAATCTCAGTTTCAGTTAAGGAGTCCGGCAATCGCAGCCCCTAATAGAGGCGCATTTTCTACAGCTATTATTTCATAATACCTTTCATGCTTCTTACCCAGAAACTGATGCAGATAATATTCAGTATATACTTTAAGGTTATGCGTTTTATAGTATGTTGTACCATCAGCATTAATACATACAGGATAAGCCGGGTGAGTTCCAATGTCAGCTTTTAGCACTGCTACCGACAAATTAACTGCTGTCAACTTTCCTGCCCGTTCAATAACAGCATCCAGGAGTTGATAGAGAGCAGCAGAATCATTGTCACCTGCACAACACCAGGAAAGTCGTCCCTCAGTATTTTGCGGTTCATGAAGGAAGCTATCCATCAGGATGGTGTCTATCGATCCAAGGGTCTTATATTTTTCACAAAACTCACTGCTGAACAAACCTGAATCAATAGCTTTTTCAATTACTTTTCCGGCGTATGGGCCAAGATAGGCTCCGGATATAAGCTTTTCAAAGTGATAGTTCTCCGGATTTTCAGTTGTTGCATAAAATTCCTGATCAAGTGAGTTCCCTTCCAGACCGAAACCGCCAGACTCAACATTTATTATCTGATAACCGCTCGGATCAAGCCCTGAAACTTTTGTAATATTTCTATTACTTTCCAGATAGCTTGTATTTGTTCCGGTTCCCAGAATAAATCCAATATAACCGCTATATTTTTTCCCTGCAGTAACAGCTTTAGCAGCCAGAAGAGCAGCAACTGTATCATTAAGCATGGTCAGGTTTTTTATATGTTTTGTTGCTTCCTCTCCAAGTGTTTTAAGAAGATTCTCTCCAATCAACATTCCCCAAACTTCCGGAGCTTTTATCTCTTTTGTGAAAAAAAGAAGCCTGCCATCCCTATCAGGGTTAATATCAGCTGGATAAGAGAAGCAGAAACCAATCTTACTACTGAAATGAATTACCGGTTTGACATATTCAGCCATGAGTGTAAAAAATTCTTTAGCCGACACTTCCCGCTCTAATCCCGGCATCTTTTTTTTATTGAAGTTACTGATTACCGGTTTTAATTCTTTATCAAATATAACGGTACATATTCTGAAATTAGTACCTCCGGCATCAAGAACGATAACCGGCTCATCTACCGGCAGGTTGTTTTGCATTGAAATATAGGTTGGCAGCATTTTCACCGGTGATTCTTCACCTGCCAGACCTCTTCGCATCTCATCCATAAACTGATCGCAGCATGCCTGCATATCAACAGAATCAGGGCCAATTTCATAAGCACGAATAAACTCTTTTGCACTGATTTTATTCTCTCTCAAAATGGCTCCTCCAGCTGATATAATGAGACTGATTGTAGATGAGAATGTATTAAATTTCAACCTTGCGGATTTTATTAAGAAATTGTGTTATTATAATTTATTATGCAGGATGAAACTATTTTCTGGTACGATCTGGAAACATTTGGCTTACATTCCCAGTATGACCGAATTGCGCAGTTTGCGGGATTAAGAACTGACATAAACCTCACTATTATTGGTGAGCCGATTATTCTCTACTGCAAGATAACCGACGACTACCTGCCGGATCCTCTTGCCTGCCTGGTAACCGGAATTACTCCCCAGACAACTCTCCAAAAAGGGATACCTGAGAATGATTTTATTCAGCGTATAAATGAGGAATTTTTAATTCCCGGAACCTGTGTAACAGGATACAATAATATAAAGTTTGATGATGAATTTATCCGGAATGCATTGTACCGAAATTTCTACGACCCGTATTTACGGGAATATGCACAGGGAAATACCCGCTGGGATATTATCGATATGGTACGCGCAGCACATGACCTGAGACCTGATGGTATACATTGGCCTAAAAATGAGGAGGGGCGCCCCTCTTTCCGATTAGAAGCTCTTACTAAAGCAAATAGAATTAATCATACTGATGCTCATGATGCTTTGGCAGATGTGTATGCTACCCTTGAAATTGCCCGATTAATACGTACAAAACAGCCTGAGCTCTATGCTTACGCATTTTCTCATCGAAAAAAGAACGCATTAAAAGAAAAAATCAACCTTTACCAGCATAAACCTATACTGCACACCTCTGCAGTACATACCTCAGAATATGGCTGCACAGTTCTAGTTCTTCCTTTGGCAGTAAATCCAAATAACAGCAACTCAATAATCTGCTATAATCTGTCTTACGATCCGGAAGCCCTTATAGCAGCTAACTCTGATGAACTGTTAAGTAATGAGATAAAATTAACACGAATATCTCTGAATAAATCACCATTTATCGCTCCAGCAAGAACCCTTACTAAAGAAAATGCTAAAAGACTTAATATAAATATAGAATTGTGTATGGAACATTTTGCAAGAATTGAGGAGAGACCTGATATCCCTATGAAATTACGGGCCGCTTTCGTCCGGCAGAAACCAGAAGCAGTTTCCGACCCGGATTTCCGAATCTATACCGGCGGCTTCTTTAGCGATAAAGATCGTGAACGTTTCCAAATTATTCACAAGACACCAGCTAAAGAGCTTTTATCTCTCCGTTTGAATTTTAATGACACCCGAATTCCCGAAATGTTATGGAGATATACAGCACGAAATTATCCTGAGCTGCTCAACGAAGAAGAACTCTTAAAATGGAAAAGTTTTGCAGCCAGCCGGATACTGTTTCCCCCCGCAGATGTTATAATCAACCTGCAATTTTTTAAACGAAAAATAGCAGAAAAGAGTGAACGTACCGATATCAGTGCAAAAGATAAAATTATTCTTCGGGATTTAGCAGATTATGCTGAGATTCTTGAGAAAAAACTATTTCACTAGGAGCTAACAGCAAGTCCCATCTTTTTACCTACTTTCACTAAAACATCCACCGCAAAATCCGTAGTACCTCATCCCGGCGGAGTAAGATTTGAGATAATGTACTTTAGTTCAGTATAGTAAACTTTATCATGGATGTCAATTTGAGACTTGAGTTTTGCAAACACTAGTTAATTGGATACATTTTTTCTCCCGGAATAAGTTCAAAGAGAAGAAACAGCGGTAATTCCAGCTTTTTATTTGCTTGTTGAATGAAAATGAAATTAATGCACACTCTGATTGCGTACTTTCTTTGGCTTCTTTACAAAACATTTAAAACAGTGTTTACTATAATGAATAGAAGTTTAGCATAATAGATTAAACAGTAAAGCAGGAGAGATAAAATGGACCATCCCCCAATGATCGGAAAAAATATACAGAAAATCAGAAATTCTCAAAATCTCACGCTTAATGTTTTATCTGAACGAAGTGGTGTATCAAAAGCTATGCTTAGCCAGATTGAATCAAATAAAGTGAACCCTACTATTGCAACCGTATGGAAGATCTCTCAAGGTCTGGGAATTGAGATACATGCAATTCTGGAAGGGGCCAAAGAACCCAAAAGAAAATTCAACGTCAATCGGTATGAAAATATTGTAATTCTGAATACAGATGAAGAGGGCGTTCTTATTCATGTTCTCTCACCGCTCAGCATGGTTGAAGATCTTGAGTTATATATGCTTACTTTCGATCCCGGGGCAGTTCTCAGCTCTGAACCTCACTTCCCCAACTCAGAAGAGTTCATTACGGTCATTAAAGGTCAGGTAAAAGTGACTGCAGGAAAGAATGTCACAGAGTTGAAAAAAGGTGATTTCATTGCTTATCATTGTGATGTTGATCATTCAATTAAAAACTCAGGAACAGGTAAAACTGTTGTGCATATGGTAGTAAGGTATAATAAATCATCTGTTACCGGATTCTAGTTCAACAATATCACTTACATGTTGTACAACAGTTTCATTAAATCTCTTCTATACAGCATCTTCTCCCACAAACTGACTATTATACAAATCTGCATAAAATCCATCGGCATCAAGCAACTGCTGGTGAGTGCCCTGCTCAATGATATTTCCTTCATTCATAACAAGAATAGTATCCGCATCACGAATTGTTGAGAGTCTGTGAGCTATAATAAAGTTTGTACGTCCTTTCATTAAAGCACCCATAGCTTTCTGAATAATCAGCTCTGTACGTGTATCAACACTGCTGGTTGCCTCATCCAATATAAGAATAGAAGGGTTTGAAAGGAATGCCCTTGCAATGGTAAGCAGCTGTTTTTGTCCCTGAGATATATTTGATGCCTCTTCATTTAATACTGTCTCATATCCATCAGGTAAGGTTCTTATAAAGTGATCAGCATGTGCCGCCTTTGCAACAGCAATAATTTCATCTTCTGTCGCACCATTTTTCCCATAGGCAATATTTTCGCGGATTGTTCCCTTAAAGAGCCAGGTGTCCTGCAGTACCATACCAAATATATTACGTAAATCACCACGCTGCATCTTTGTAATGTCTACTCCATCAACGCTGATTTTTCCCGCCTGCAGTTCATAAAACCGCATGAGTAAATTAACCAGCGTCGTCTTCCCGGCACCAGTAGGCCCGACAATAGCAACTGACTGTCCTGCTTTAACAGCAATATTCATATTAGTTATCAGGGGAATATCAGATTTATATTGGAAATCCACATGCTCAATTATAACTTCACCTTTTGGATTTGTAATAACTACAGGGGATTCAGGATCACTAATCTCCTCCTCCGTCTCAAGTATTTCAAATACTCTTTCTGCAGCGGCTATTGTAGACTGCAGCAGATTCGCAATATTAGCAGTCTGCTGAATCGGTTGATTAAATTGTCTCGAATACTGAATAAATGCCTGAATATCTCCAATCTCTATTAACCGTTTAGTGACAAAAATTCCACCGACAACACAGATAATGACATAACCGATATTACTGATAAACATCATAATCGGCATGATAATTCCTGAAACAAACTGTGCTTTCCATCCAGCTTCATAAAGCTCTTTGTTTTTCTTATCAAAAATCAGCACCGATTCTTTTTCCCGGTTAAAAGCTTTTACTTCCCTATGACCGGTATACATCTCTTCAATATGCCCGTTTACTTCACCGAGTATTTTCTGCTGTTCAGCAAAATATTTTTGTGATCGTTTGGCTATTGCTTTTACCGCAATAAAACTCAGCGGCAGCGTTAAGACAGTAACTAGCGTTAGTAATGGACTGATAGTCAACATCATGATGATAATTCCGATCAACGAAACAACTGAGGTTATCACCTGAGCAAGACTTTGCTGTAAAGTGGTACTTATCAGATCAATATCATTGGTCATCCTGCTGAGAACATCACCATGACTATGTGTATCAAAAAATTTCAACGGGAGTCTGGTAAGCTTCTCCTTAACATCCTTTCGCATCTCATAGACAGTATTTTGCGCCACACTTGCCATAATATACTGCATTAAAAAACTGAACAGTGCACTGAACAGATACAGACCGGCTAAAATCAGCAGTATCTGAATTATATAGGTAAAATCTATAGATGCTCCCGGAACACCCTGCATTTTCATCATGATTCCTTCAAACAACCGTGTAATAGCCCTTCCCATTACCTTTGGGCTGAAGATTGCAAAGACGGTGCTTAGTGCTGCAAGAAAAAAGACCACTATTAATCGCGCTTTTCTGGGTTTCAGATAGTTTAGAAGCTTTTTAAAGGCGCCTTTAAAATCTTTAGGTTTTTCAACAGGCATTCCCATTCCATGCATACCGCCGGGACCACCGCCTCTTCCACCTCTCATCGGCATTTTTACTGTTTCTGGTTTGTTGTGATCTGCTTTTATCTTACTCATGCCGGCTCCTCCCCTGCTAACTGTGAATTAGCAATTTCATTGTAAATAGAACAGGTTTTAAGCAGTTCCTCATGTGTACCCTGAGCCTCTATGCGGCCGTCATCCATCACGATAATGTTATCAGCATGCATAACGGTACTTACCCGTTGAGATATTATGAGCACTGCTGCATTTTTTGTCTCATTTTTTAAGGCACTGCGAAGTGCTGAATCTGTTTTAAAATCCAACGCCGAAAAACTGTCGTCAAAAAGATATATTTCCGGCCTCTTTGCTACTGCACGCGCTATAGCAAGGCGTTGTTTCTGTCCACCGGAGACATTTGTACCACCCTGGGTTATTTCTGAGTCATACCCTTTCTCCATTTCTCCTACAAACTTACCTGCCTGGGAAATTTTCGCCGCATGTTTCACCTCTTCGATCGATGCCTGCCTAGCACCAAATCGTATATTATCGGTAACTGATCCGGAAAAAAGTACAGATTTTTGCGGAACCAAACCTATTTTTTCCCGTAATTTTTCCTGACTCATATCACGAATATCAACTCCATCTACCAGGATACTTCCCTCATGCACATCATAAAATCGGGGAAGAAGGTTGATTAGTGTCGATTTACCTGAACCGGTACCACCGATAATGGCAGTCACTTCACCCGGTCCTGCAGTAAATGTTATGTTACTGACAGCCGGCTCTTCTGCACCATGGTAACTAAATGAAACATTTCGATACTCAATTCTTCCTTTTTGGTCAGTGGTACTTTTTGGATTCTCAGGATCTTTAATATCAGGCTCTTTCTCAAGTATTCTATTAATACGAACTGCTGAAACAGCAGCTCGCGGAATCATAATAAACATCATGGTAAGCATCATCAAAGCAAACATTATCCGCATTATATATTGAATAAATGCCATAAGATCACCAATCTGCATGGCTCCTTCATCAATCCGAATCCCACCAAACCAGATAATGGCAATGGTGGTAAAATTAAACAAAAGCATCATTAAAGGCATCATTACGGCCATAAGTTTATTGACTTTTATTGCCGTATCAGCCAGTTCTCTGCTGGCTTTATCAAACCGTTTCTTCTCATGAGCAGTTTTATTAAAAGCACGAATAACACGTACACCAATCAAACTCTCCCGTAAAACCATATTTAACCCATCTATTTTTGTCTGTATCTGCTTAAAAAGCGGTAATCCCTTAGTCGCTACAATTGATACTATAAGGATTATCACCGGGACAACAACAACCAGAACTATTGAGAGCGGAGGATCTTTCGAGACAGCCATGACAACACCGCCGATAGCCATCATTGGTGCATATATCAGCATACTCAACATCATTATTACCGCTTGCTGCACTTGGTTTATATCGTTTGTTGTTCTGGTTATCATGGATGATGTTCCAATTTCGTCGAACTCATTAAGAGAAAATGACTCTACCTTATGGAAGACTTTTTTTCTTATATCACGACTGAATCCTACACTTGCTTTTGCAGAGAATAAACGTGCAATGATTGCACAAACTACCCCTCCTGCGGTTATAAGAAGCATAATTAACCCAGTGTTCCAAATATACGGGATATCACTAGTCACTATGCCAACATCAACAATATCCGCCATAAGGGTTGGTAGATACAGCTCTGATATTGCTCGTATAAATGTCAAAATACTTATAAGCAATATGGAGAGTGTGTAGGGTGTTAAATTTTTCAGCAATTTCAGCATTATTAATTCTCCTGACTATTTTCTGTTCGTTTTTCTTGTTTTGAATCATCCAATTTCTGTAGATCCCTGATATATTCTGCACTTTTTTTGAGTAGTGAAACCAATTCATTACTTTCAGACTCGCCAAGATGCACAACCAATTCTTCAAAGACTTTAAGAAATTTCAGCTTGGTAATATCCATTACCTGAATACCTTTTTCTGTAAGATTGATCCTGACTACTCTTCTGTCCTGCTTATCCGCCTCACGAATAACATAACCTTTTTGTTCAAGATTCGTTATATGCTGCGTTACCGTCGGCGAAGCTATATGCATAAATTGTCCAATACCCGAGGGGGTAATTCCTTTACCATCCTGCGGATTATGCTCAGAAGAATGAAAGTGTATACCTCTAAGGACAAGAAACTCAACTTGACTCAACTCATCAGTCGGTTTTGTCCGCTGAAGCCATCCTACTTTCCTAAAAGCATGTAATGAATTCATTAAGTCCTGGGCTATTGATGTTGTTTCATTTTTCATAATTCACTCCTGCCGATCCTTTCAGGTATCACCAAGGATCTATGTGCCGAATAGTTCGTATGCCGAGTAGTTCGTATGCCGAAATACTCGCTTTGCAAAATATAAACACATGCTATGGAAGAGTCAAGCAGAGAGAGGAACAAATTTATAAGAAGACCCTATCCTTTTGCAAAATTTTTTATTATGCTTATGAAACATGATCTTTGTGTCTTTATGCGGGGTTTGGTTTCGTCTCATTTTTTAACTAATAAATGATTCAGCACTCTTCTCATTTGGTTTCTTCTTCTGTTCTGCAGAGAAATTTTCTCTCTTACAGAATAGAGTCCGATCCATTGATCAAGAATTTAATACTTTGAGGTTATTTTATGAAAATTGCTGACGAATTAGTGGTAAGTATGGATTACACACTTAAAAATGATTCAGGTGAAATCCTGGACACATCAGAGGGAAAAGGGCCTTTACGTTTTATCTTTGGTTCCGGTATGATAATTCCCGGTCTTGAGAAAGAACTTGCAGGAAAAGTCTCTGGAGATGCATTGGATGTAACAGTACAGCCTGCTGAAGGATATGGAGAATTTGATGAAAGCCGCATTATTGAGGTTGGAAAAGAACAATTCCAAGAGGACTCAGATATGCAGGAAGGTATGCAGGTACAAGCTCAGGATCCTGAGGGACGACAGATAATATTTACTGTAAAATCAATTTCAGATGATAAAGTTACTCTTGACGGGAATCACCCTCTTGCTGGACAAGTCCTTAACTTCTCTGTTGTACTAGGGGAAGTGAGAGAAGCAACTAAGGAAGAACTTGATCATGGGCATATTCACTAGTTAAAAAATCTAGATTTTTTAACTGCAGCAGTAATCCAACTTACGAAGTTCGTTGGATGACTGCGTCATTTATCTAGATTTTTTTTAACTGTAGCAGTAATCGAATTCACGTGGTTCGTTGGGTGACTGTGTCAGTTAGCGTTATTTTTAATTGCAGGAGTAGTTCAACTCACTTGGTTCGTTAGATGACTTCATTTATCTAGATTTTCAAGATACAGCAGTAGTCCAACTCATATAATTCGTTGGATGACTGCATTATTTATCGTGATTTCTTGGCTGTTGCTGTAATCCAACTTACGTAGTTCGTTGGAGAGCTGCATTTATCTAGATTTTCTAGATACAGCAGTAATCAAACTCACGTGGTTCGTTGGATTACGGGATACGAACCTGAAAGCTTTTCTGTTTTCGGGTAATAAAATCAATTTTAAATTATAGGAGGGCTGCTTTGCGACCCTCTTTCTATTAGTATTTCCCACCAAAAAATACTGTATATTTTATGCAACATTATGCACAAGTTGCTATTTTTGACTATAAATCTCATAAATATGCATAATTTATGCAAAATGTTCCAAATTTTAAATACTTTTTGATTGACAAAACAGTTGTTTCTTTTTACAGTATCAAAACCTAAAACATTGTTATCACAAGTGAACTTTATCTAATACCATAATTTTATTTTATGCAAATTTTAAGTTTTCTTCTGGATATTTTTATTCTATTTGAAAACCTTTCATTACACTTTTTCATAATGAAAAAGAGATAAAAATCGGGGGATTAATATGTCAGGAATAGTAGACAACATTTACAATTTAGTTACACAAAAGAACTCAGGAGAAAGCGAATTTCATCAGGCTGTGCATGAAGTACTACACTCTTTGGAGCCGATTATTGATGCTTATCCGGAATTCCGTTACCACAAAATTCTTGAACGAATGGTAGAACCTGAACGGTTGATCTCATTCAGGGTTCCCTGGGTTGATGACTCAGAAGAAATTCAGGTAAACAGAGGTTTCCGTGTGGAAATGAGCAGTGCGCTTGGTCCATACAAAGGCGGATTGAGGTTTCACGCTTCAGTCAATCAGAGCATCATGAAATTCCTGGCTTTTGAGCAGGTCTTTAAAAACAGTCTTACCGGATTAAGTCTCGGCGGAGGAAAAGGCGGATCAGACTTTAACCCTAAAGGAAAAAGTGATCTGGAAGTTATGCGTTTCTGCCAGAGTTTTATGACAGAATTATATCGCCACATTGGTGAAAATACAGATGTACCTGCAGGTGATATTGGTGTCGGAGGACGTGAAATTGGATTTATGTTCGGTCAATATAAAAGAATAAAGAATCAATTCACAGGTGTTCTCACCGGAAAAGGCCTTGAATGGGGCGGCTCTTATATCAGACCTGAAGCGACAGGCTATGGTTTAATCTATTTTTCCAGTAACATGCTTGCAACTAAAGATGAAACATTTAAGGGAAAATCCTGTTTAATTTCCGGTTCAGGAAATGTCGCACTATTCACCGCAGAAAAGTTATTGGAATTGGGAGCAAAAGTGCATACCCTTTCTGACTCAAACGGCTTTATCCATGATGAAGAAGGAATAGATAGAAAAAAACTTGATTATGTAATGCAGCTTAAAAATATCCGTCGGGGAAGAATTTCTGAATATGCGGAAACGTATCCATCAGCAAAATACTATCCTGTTGAATACAATAGAAACCATAATCCGTTATGGAATATTAAAGCCGATTGTGCTTTCCCCAGTGCAACCCAGAATGAGATTAATGCGAAAGATGCACAAAACCTTCTTGATAATGGAGTGATGCTGGTTGCTGAGGGTGCAAATATGCCCACTACCGAAGAAGGCGTGAACCTTTTTCTTGATAAAGGTATTCTCTATGGACCAGCAAAGGCAACTAATGCCGGTGGTGTAGCAGTATCCGGACTGGAGATGTCTCAAAATAGTTCAAGACTTTTATGGGATAGAAAAAAAGTGGATTCAGAACTTAAGAATATTATGAAAAGAATTCATACACTTTGTCTCGATAATTCAGATCGTTACAGCACAAAAGGTAATTATGTTGATGGGGCAAATATTGCCGGTTTTATCAGGGTAGCTGAAGCCATGATTGATCAAGGTTATGTATAGAATAGTTATTTTTTCTTAGAAATAATGAATGCCGGGTATCACCCCGGCATTTTTTATGCAGCTTTATAGTTTATGCAAGATGTTCGAAAAGAATCTTCACCCCTATGCCGATAAGAACCAGACCGCCGACAAACTCAACTCTCCTGCTGAAAAAATCTCCACCCCGCTCACAGACATACATTCCGAGATACATTCCGATAAATGAGACGATGAAAGTTATTACTCCAATTATCAGAATGGGAAAAAGAATTGATATCTGAAGAAATGAGAGTGTAATCCCAACTGCAGCAGCATCAATACTGGTTGCAAAAGAGAGCATAATGAGTACAGAGAGTTTGAGTGGATTCTTTTCTTCCTCATCTGCACACTCAGCTGCTGTCTCACGGGATTCCCACATCATTTTTACACCAACAACAGCCAACAGGGTAAAGGCAATCCAGTGATCAAAACTCTGTATATAATCGGCAGCAAACTGCCCAAGCCACCACCCCAGCAAAGGCATTACAGCCTGAAACACTCCAAAAAACAGTGCAACCCGGAGAGCCTGGCGAATGTGTATTCTTTTTATTGCAGCTCCGCTGCAGACAGATACCGCAAAAGCATCCATTGCAAGCGCAAAGGCTATAGTAATTACAGTTATAAGATTCATATATGACTATATGAATACTTAATTATACTAAAAATTCAAGAGATCAGTACTGTTTAAAATAACTTTTTTATTCTGCACAACCGCAGGAACTGCGCCTGATAAATTCTCCTAAAATCATTTCCTCACTATATTCCGGGAATGTATTATGTCGTTGTATATATTGCATAGAAAAAAACAGGTGCTGAAAAGCCTTACTTCCAAGTAACTGTATGTTCTGTTCTATGGTGGTCAAATCAAACACCTGAGCAATCTCAAAATTGGCATACCCGGTAACTGCCACCTTCTTTTTGTCTTTTTCCAGTCCTCTGACAAAGGGTACTGCCAGCGTATCTGTGAGACATACAAAAACATCAGCGTCAGGATTTTTTTCTTTGGCTATATCATATGCTCTCATACTTTCAGAAAAACTATGTGACGAGACAAAAACAACATGCTTCGTTTCAGAAAAATCAATACCATTATCTCTTACCGCTTTGACAAACATGTTATATTTCTCAAGCCTTTGAGCACTGTTTTTGAGCTCCACAGAAATAAGCATGGGATTTTTATACGTATGATCTATAAAAAGGTGGTCCAGAAGTTGGGAAAAAGCGGTCGCATCCGAGTAAATTCCTGCTACCACCGGAGGATAAATTTCTTTGGTCAGAGGATTTATGAGAACGACAGGTATATTCCGTTTTATTAGCGGCGTCAACTGTTCAGAATTCACTACTGAAGCAACTATAATCAATCCATCAACCAGGCCAATAAAGGGTGGTTCTGCGAAAAACTCCTCTCTTTGATCCTCTTTGATATCATAGATATCTATAAAATAGCCATATTTATCA
>Ga0207996_1001714_pt1 | contig 14565 bp, 12 predicted proteins | sample AntAceMetag02UKG_FD_184773 | JGI IMG/M metagenome (GOLD analysis project Ga0207996, IMG submission 184773) | Saline lake microbial communities from Ace Lake, Antarctica - Antarctic Ace Lake Metagenome 02UKG (SPAdes) (version 2) | ecosystem: Environmental > Aquatic > Non-marine Saline and... | reverse complement strand
TTTCTTTGATAAACTATCAATTGATTCCGCTTATTTATATAAGCTTACCACAGGCAACAAAGGTTGCAGCTATATGACTAAAGATAGCGGAAAATTCAATGCTAAATGGCGGCTCTATTATTGCAGTCGTTTTGATGAGATTCTATGAAATATATTCTATTAAACCGCAGAGAGCTGGAAATTATTAACAGAAAGAACCTTCGTTATCCTCTGCAAATAGCTGAAAAAGATTATTTTCTGGCGGTTGTTTCGAAAATCATTTACGAGTCGCCGTTGCGGGATAAGATTGTATTTAAGGGTGGCACAGCAATTCATCATTGCTATTTACCACAATCCAGATTTTCAGAGGATCTTGATTTTACTTCTTTAGACAAAACAATCACTTTGGAAGAAGTAAAGGCAGTTTTCCAACCATGGGATTTTCTTGAAGTTAAGGAGGATCATGTCTCTAAGGCAACCATAAAAATAGAACGCTTAAAATACACAGGGCCTTTAGGCTTTCCAAATTCGCTTAAAGTAGAAATAGATTTTATCCAAAATGTGGTTTTACCTGTCAGAGTGTTGTTTTATAAAAACGTTTGGAGGATTGAGACAAAAGTAAATATAATGGATGTCAAAGAAGTCTGCGCGGAAAAGATACGCGCCGCAAGTGATCGCGCTCGATACAGGGATTTTTATGACCTGGTTTTACTTTTTGAAAGTTTCAAATTTGATGTTGAAGAAATAACCGGGCTCGTTAAACGAAAAGAAATTAGGAAACCCATTACACAGGATTCCATAATGAATAATTGGAAGGTTGCTAAAAAGGAGAGGGAAGAAGAACTTTCTAGGATTTATTATGCCAGGAACATCAACGATAAGGAGATTGAAGAGGTAATTCGGATGCTGAAAGTTAATATTCAATAGAATTTCGAATTAATGAAACAAAAATTTAAAAAAAAGGCGGTTGCTATGTTGTTGAAAATCAGGATAAATTTAATTAAAATGTATCGCAATTTAGATATAACTAAATTATAATACATAACAATGTCGCTAATTTTATTGAGGAAATAAGAAAACTTAGGAGAGATACATTATGCGAGAACTGGTTTTAGTAACAGGCGGTGCGGGCTTTATTGGCTCATATATCGTTGATGAATTAGTGCAAAGAGGCTATAGAGTTAGAGTGTTGGACAATCTTGATCCTCAGGTGCATGGAGATAAGGCGGATGTTCCGGACTACCTTAATAAAAAAGCAGAGTTTATAAAGGGTGACGTCAGAAATCCAGAGGATGTCAGAAAAGCAATAGATGGCGTTGAGATAATTTTTCATGAGGCTGCTGCTGTTGGCGTTGGGCAGTCAATGTATGAAATCAAGAAATATATGGATGTTAATACACTTGGTACTGCTAATTTGCTTGAACAGATAATAAAGCGTAAAGACAAAATCAAAAAACTCATCGTAGCATCTTCAATGTCAATATATGGAGAAGGCGAGTATGAATGCTCTAAATGCGGCAGAATATCGCCAAAATTGAGACCTGTTGCTCAGTTAGAAAAAAGGCAGTGGGAGATGAAGTGCCATATCTGCGGGGAAGATGCTAAACCAATTCCTACTAATGAAGAAAAACCATTAAACTCTACATCAATTTATGCGATATCAAAAAAGGATCAGGAAGAGATGTGCCTATGTATTGGAAGAGCATACAACATACCAACGGTTGCATTAAGATATTTTAATACATATGGACCAAGACAGGCTTTGTCCAATCCATACACAGGAGTTGCAGCTATTTTTTCATCCAGACTTCTTAATAATCATACTCCAATAATATACGAAGATGGTCTTCAGAGCAGGGATTTTGTGCACGTTAAAGATATTGCGCAGGCAAATATGCTTGCAATGGAATCTGATCCCGAATGCGTTCGGGATGAAATGTTTAATGTAGGAACAGGGAGAAGACTCTCTATTCTGGATATAGCGAATGCGCTTATAAGCAGGCTGAATTTTAAAGGAAAGTCTGAAATCACTTATCAGTTCAGAGAAGGGGATATCCGGCACTGCTATGCTGATATTTCTAAGATAAAGGAAAAACTCGGATACTCTCCAAAGCATAAATTTGAGGATGGAATTGATGAACTTGTAAACTGGGTAAAAGAGCAGCATGCGGAAGATAAGATCGAACAGGCAAGAGGAGAATTGGAAAACAGAGGATTAACAAAATGAATATATTAATTACAGGAGGTTGCGGATTTATCGGCTCACACCTTGCAGAAAAATTGCTCAGTATTGGACATGAAGTTTATGTAATAGACGACTTATCAACAGGCAGTATTAACAATATAAAACATCTTCAAACAAATCCAAAGTTTCATCTCAGTAAAGATACAATAACAAATGAGACATTGCTTAGTTCAGTAGTGGATAAAGTAGATATGATATATCATCTGGCAGCTGCGGTTGGGGTGCAATTGGTTGTAAAAAGTCCTGTAAAAACAATTGAAACTAATGTGCATGGGACAGAGGTTGTATTGAAAGCTGCAGCAAAGAAAAAGACGAAGGTGTTAATTGCATCTACTTCAGAAGTGTATGGTAAAAGCGAGAAATTACCGTACAGTGAAGACGACAATTTTTTAATTGGTTCTTCAACACTGGGAAGATGGAGCTATGCGTGTTCCAAAGCTTTGGATGAATTTTTGGCAATGGCATATTGGAAAGAGAAGAAATCGCCGGTTGTAATCACCAGATTCTTCAATACGATTGGACCAAGGCAAACAGGGCAGTATGGAATGGTTGTTCCTACATTCATAAAGCAGGCTTTAGCCGGAAAACCGATAACTGTATATGGTGATGGTAAACAGTCACGTTGCTTTACATATGTTGGAGACGTAGTTAACGCAATAATTGCTTTAATGGAAAAGGATAAGACGGTTGGTGAAATATTTAACATTGGAAGTACGGAGGAGATAAGCATAGAAAATCTGGCAAAGAAAATAAAAAAGTTAACAAATAGTTCTTCGGAAATAGTTCATATCCCTTATGACCAAGCTTATGAGCAGGGATTTGAAGATATGCGCAGAAGAATACCGGATATATCCAAATTATCCAAAATACTTTCAGAAATAGGTGGCTTTCAAAAACATGGGTTGGATGAGACATTGAAGTTAATAATAAAATCAGGGTAATATTATGAAAGGAATAATTCTATCAGGTGGCACAGGCACAAGACTTTATCCTTTGACAAAGGTTATTAATAAGCATCTCTTGCCTGTTGGTAAAAAACCTATTATTTATTATGCAATTGAGCAACTGGTTAATGCCAATATTACTGAAATCTTAATAGTTACAGGTGTTGATCACATGGGGGATATGGTTAATACGCTTGGCAGTGGAAAGGAGTTCGGATGCGAATTTACATACAAGGTTCAGGACGAAGCCGGTGGCATTGCGCAGGCAGTAGGGCTTGGAGAGAAATTCTCAGAGGGGAATAAAGTTATTGCAATATTAGGAGATAATCTGTTTGAAGAGGACTTAAGTATTTATATTAATGAATACAGGAAACAGGAAACAGGTGCAAAGGTTTTGCTAAAAGAAGTGGCGAATCCCCGGCGATTTGGAGTGGCTGAAATTATAGAAAACAAGATTAAAGGAATTAAGGAAAAGCCAAAAAACCCTAAAAGCAAGTATGTAGTAACAGGGGTGTATATGTACGATAGAAGAGCGTTTGAGATAATCAAGGGATTGGAACCCTCTGCAAGGGGAGAACTTGAGATTACGGATGCAAATAATAAGTATATAGATCAGGGAAATATGACATATCATATTCTAAAAGGATGGTGGATAGATGCCGGCACATTTGAATCACTTAAAAAGGCTAATGAGTTGGTTGAGAGAAGGAAGTGAGAGAGTTAAAGGTATTATTAACAGGTTCAAAAGGCATGCTTGCAAAAGAATTTATTTCTGAGTGCCGGAACAGGAAGGATTACACAATTATTGCTCCTGATGAAGAAGAGTGCAATATAACCGATATATCCTCTATCAAAAATGCAGTGAATAACATTAGTCCTCAGGTGCTGATAAATTGTGCCGCGTATACTGATGTTGATGCATGTGAAGTGAACAAGGAAAAAGCCTTTAGCATCAATAGCGAAGGAGTAAAAAATCTTGTACAGGTTTGCAAAGAGAATAACATACTGCTTGTGCATTTTTCTACGGATTTTGTGTTTGACGGCGAGAATAAGTCTCCATACACAGAAGAAGATAAGCCGAATCCACTCAACATATATGGGGAATCCAAGCTTTTGGGAGAACAGCACCTGTTAAATTCACACACTGGATTCTTTTTGATAAGAACTTCATGGATGTATGGAAAGGGAGCGAATAACTTTGTAAAAGCTGTTGTAAACAAGGCATCTAATCAGTCTGAGATCAAAATGGTTGATGATCAAATTGGAAATCCTACCTGGTCAAGGGATATTGTTGATATGACCTTAAGATTACTTGAGACAAAACAGTATGGAATATATAACTATTCGAATGAAGGAGAGTGTAGCTGGTATGAATTTGCCTGCGAAATTATAAATGTTCTTTCGAATTCAAAAAACAAGTTTCATCCTACAAAGATAATACCGATTAAAAGCGTACAATTAAAAAGGGCGGCAAAGAGACCTGCGTATTCTGCGCTAAGTAAGAGTAAAATTAGGTCTGCGCTCGGTATTGATATTCCGCATTGGAGGGAAAATTTAAAGAAATTCTTAATAGAGGAGAGTGAATTATGATCAACGGTGTTAAAATAAAAAAGCTAAAGGCGATTCCTGATGAACGTGGCCACATTATGGAGATATTTCGTGAAGACGATGAAATCTTTGAAAAGTTTGGTCAGGTCTATATAACTACTGCTTATCCTGGTGTTGTCAAAGCATGGCATTATCATAAGAAACAGACAGATAATTTTGCGTGTGTCAGGGGAATGATGAAGGTAGTTCTCCATGACGGCAGAACCGATTCACCTACAAAGGGAGAGATTAATGAATTTTTTATAGGAGAGCATAATAACTCGCTTATACAAATCCCCAGGATGGTAACGCATGGTTTTAAATGCATAAGTGAATATGAGGCTATAATAGTTAATTGCCCTACAGAATGTTATAACCACAAGAAACCAGATGAATACAGAATGGATCCACATAAAAGCGATATTTTATACGACTGGAGCAGAAAAAATGGCTGAGCGGAAAATGAATCTGTTAGTTACCGGAGGATGTGGTTTTATAGGGTCTAACTTCATACGATATGAATTAGAAAAATATAGCTCTATAAACATTGTAAATCTGGATAAGTTGACATATGCAGGAAATTTAGAAAATCTTCTGGACGTTCAAAAAAACTATGAGAAGAGATATACATTCATTAAAGGCGATATCTTAGACGCAGAATTAGTCAGGCAGATTATTGTAGAAAACAGGATTGATATAATCACTAATTTTGCCGCTGAATCACATGTAGATAGGAGCATTATTGATTCATCCGAGTTTATGAAAACTAATATACTTGGAGTGCAAACTCTTCTTGAGATTACAAAACAGGCTGGGGTTAAGCGCTTCATACAAATTTCAACAGATGAAGTATATGGAGATATTCCTGATGAGGGCTATTTTAGGGAAGAAACTTCTATTGCGCCAAACAGTCCCTATGCTGCAAGCAAAGCGTCAGCTGATATGCTTGTCGGGGCTTATTACCATACCTATCAATTGCCTGTTATAATTACACGATGTTCAAATAATTACGGTCCATACCAGTTCCCTGAGAAACTTATTCCCTTAATGATTGCAAATGCTCTCCAGTCTAAAACGCTGCCTATTTATGGGGATGGAACAAACGTTAGGGACTGGATTCATGTAATAGATCACGCGAGAGCTATTGATTTGGTTGTGCAAAAAGGAGAAATGGGAGAGATCTATAACATAGGCGCTAATAATGAGAGAACTAATATTGATATAGCCAAGTTTGTTTTAAAAAGATTGGGAAAAACAGAGGCATTAATAAAATTTGTAAAAGACAGACCAGGGCATGACCGCCGTTATGCTATTAATGCAGATAAGATAAAAAGCCAATTAGGCTGGAAGCCTGTTTATGATTTTGAAGATGGGCTAAAGCAAACCATATCATGGTACATTAAGAATGAAAACTGGTGGAAAAAGATAGTCATATGAATGTTGCTATCGCCTTTACGGCTCTTGCCGAAGGTTCGGGGATTTCTGAAGTAGTTGTCGCACATGCAAATCAGTTACATAAATATGATGATGTAAATGTCAGTGTTCTTACACTGTCTTCCTCCAACAAACATTTGAATAACAAAATCCCTGTAATAATTCCGGTGGATATTCCAAGAGGCCGTAACTATCTGTTCACTAAACAGGTTATGAAGCCGATTGCAAATATATTCTTCAAAAGAGCTTTGGAAATTATAAGACCCGATATTGTAAATGTCCATTATCCTCCTTTAGATGATTTTGTCATGAAGAATAAATTTTTTTTTGGATATAAGGTTGTCTATTACTACCATAATGTCACAGATCCAAATATGTATGCAGGCTATGAAAGAGAACGGAGAATTCTGGAAAACGAAAGAATGATAAAGAATGTATTTGAAGCAGATAAAGTTATCACAAATTCAAGCTTCACTAGAAACTACCTTTTGTCGGAATTCTCAATAGACAGCGCGGTTATTACGCCCGGTATAGATTTTCAGGTATTTAGAAAAGAAAACAAAAAGCTAAATTTGTGTCATCCAGCATTACTTTATGTCGGAAGAATAGTAAAACACAAAGGCGTAGATATGCTGTTAAATGCCTTTGAACTAGTTTTAAAAAAAATCCCCCAAGCGCATCTTTATATTATAGGAAAGTTTGATAACGACGATTACTCAGAATTGGTAAAACAGAGAGTCGGGGAGATTGGAAATATCTATCTGCTTGGGCATCTTCCTGTAGAAGACGTTATATTGTATTATAAATCTGCGGATTTATTTACATGCGCATCTATATATGAAGGGTTTGGAATGCCGTTTATGGAAGCGCAGGCAAGCGGCCTGCCATGTGTAGGATTCAATACAGCAAGTATACCCGAAGTTGTGATAGACAACGAAACGGGTATTCTTGTAAAAACCAAAGATACAAAAGCATTTTCAGAAGCAGTAATTGATCTTCTCTCAAACAGCAGAAAAAGAGAGCAACTTAGTAAGAATGGGATTGAAAATGCACGTAATTATGACTGGGCGGAAATAGTAAAAAAACTGCATACAGAATACAATAAATTAAATGCCAAATAACAAAATCACAAAAGGAACAAGGGGTTTAAACCCCTTGTTTAAAATAGGTATTATCTCTCCGGTATTGGTTCCCGATGATGTAGGAATGGCTATCCACAACTGGACCAAGTTTAAGTGGCTGTTAGAAAAAGGCGTTGATGTAAAGATGATTGGGTTCTCTCCGAAGATGTCAACGGAAGAAATCCCTCAAATGCACAGGCATCCAAATATAAAGAGGATAATGCCATTCTTCAGAAAAAACAAGTTAGGATTTTTCTACAAAGTTTTGGATATTATTATGCTGTACAGGGAAATATCAAAGTTTGCAGAAGACCGCGACATAATAGAGATACACGGCTGGAGCTTGTGGAATACGGCTTTGATACTTGCGTGGTATAGATTAAGAAAAAAGAAGGTAATGCAGGTATTTATAGGAAGAGATGGATGGGATTATAAGCCCACGAAATTTTTTGATCTGAAAAAGATAATAAATAGGAGATATACTGTAATTACTAACAGCTATTGTCTCAAAGAGAATTTGACTAAAAAAGGGGTGAGAATTGACGGAGTAATATGGTATGAGGTAGACAAAACTCTATTTCATCCATACAAATACTGCAGAAGAGAAAATCACACAATAACAGTAAAAGACCTGTATCCTATAGGCGGGGCGGATATTGTTCTAGAGGCAATCGGCGTACTAAAAAATAGAGGGATTGATGTAAAACACAAGTTTCTTGGGGAAGGGCCTCTTCTTGATTCTTTGAAGAATCGCTGTAAGGAACTTGGGATTGAAGAAAATGTTGAGTTTATGGGACATGTGAAACATCGTAAAATTGCACAATATCTTAAGGATGCTCAAATAAAAATACTGGGAAGCAGACTTGAATCATGTCCGCATGTTATTGGAGAAGCGATGATAATGGGACCTGTAGTTGTTTCTACGCGCTGTGGAGGTGCAGAAGAACTTATCCAAAATGGCAAAACCGGAATCATTGTAAAAGAAAACACTCCTGAAGCCATTGCGTCTGAAGTGATGAATCTTCTATCGGACAAACATAAAATTGAGACTATTAGAGAAAATTCAAGAAAATTTGTTACGGGAAATTTGACAGAAGAAGTAATCTTTGGGAAATTCGTTTTTGTATATAAGAAGCTTATGAAAGAAGGGATGAAAAATGAGCTGCAGATTGATAATTTTGTCCTACAGAAGATCATAGACAGAGGACTTGAGAATGAAGTCATGATGCAGGAAAACATACTAACGGAAAGTTATAATCCAAACGAGCCAAGTGTTTTTATTATAATCCTTAATCATAACGGCAGAGAAGATACTGTTGAATGCCTTGAATCCATAAAAGCACAAACGTATAAAAATTGTAAGGTCTGTATTGTTGATAATGCGTCTACAGATGGCTCACAGGACTATTTTAAGAGACATTATCCGTGGGCAGTGTTAATTGAAAACAAATCTAACTTGGGATTTGCCGAAGCTAATAACATAGCTATAGAGCGGGCTATGAAGACGGGGTTTGATAGTGTCTTATTACTAAATAATGATACCAAGGTTGCTCCTGATATGTTAAGCGAGTTAATAAAACCCATGAAGGTTAATTCAACAATAGGTATTGCAGGCCCCAAAATGTATTATTATGATAAATCTTGCACTCTGTGGTTTGCAAGAGGTAAAATGGACTGGAAAACGGGGGTGACGTCACATATCGGAGGGATGAAGCAAGATTATGGGCAATATAATGAGATATGCAATTCTGACTTCATAAGTGGTTGTGCAATGCTTATACATAAGAATGTTATTAGCAAGATTGGGTTAATGGATGAACGTTATTTCTACTATCAGGAAGACATAGACTACTGTACAAAGGCAAAAAAAGCCGGATTTAAATGTATAGTTGCACCAAAGGCAAAACTGTGGCATAAGGTCGCAAGAACAAGCGGAGGCTCCGAAAATCCCTTTGGTGCCTTCTTCAAGACCAGAAATAGGATTATCTTTATGAAAAAAAATGCAACTATTCCACAGATAATCAGCTTCTCAAGGTATTTCTTGATAGAGAATGCAATACATATTCTGTCTGCAGTAAAAAGAAGGAATTTTAAAATAATTTTACCAAGGATAAAAGGTATTATCGCAGGAATATTGTCTTAATTGCTTTCACAGAACATCCTGTTGCTTGATTTTTATTAAGACTTGTTTTATAATCCTGCGTGGGTACTGGTGAGCCAAACTTGCCAAAAAATTTTGTATAAATGGACTTTTAAGAAAGGGAGGTTTAAATGAACAAATTTCAGACATTCCAGGAGTTTTTAGCAACCAGAAGCATACAAATACCAATAACATCTTTTGTGATTAATCTGTTGCTGGCAGCGTTACTGTCAATTATTTTGAGCAGGATATATGTAAGGTTCGGAAATGCTCTTTCAAACAGAAAGCTATTTGGCAGAAATTTTCTGCTGTTAACAATGACTACTATGTTAATTATCTCTATCGTAAAATCGTCGCTGGCGTTATCTCTGGGTCTGGTAGGCGCGCTTTCCATTGTAAGATTTCGCGCTGCAATAAAGGAGCCTGAAGAGTTGTCATATTTGTTTCTTGCTATTGCGGTTGGATTAGGTTTGGGGGCAGACCAAAGAACAATTACTATAGTAGCGTTTATTTTAATAATTGCAATTCTCGTTATCAGTAAAAAATGTTCCCGTCATGTTGAAGATAGTCAGAACTTGTTCCTAACTATCTCAAGCCAGAATCTGCCAAAGATTAAATTGGAACAGATTGTTGAGACGCTCAAGAAATATTGTCAGGCAGTTGATTTAAAACGTTTTGATGAGACTAAAGAGGTGCTTGAAGCATGCTTTTTAATCGAATTTCACAATATTGGGGATTTAAACAAGGTCAAATCTGATCTCCAGCAATTAAGTGACTCAATAAAAATCAGTTTTTTAGATAATAAAGGCATTCTTCAATAATGATAATCAAAGAATCAAGTACTCATAATAGGTTATTAAGTAATCTTGGAAAGATTCTCAAAAACCACAGAATTATTATTACTGTCCTGGTGTTAGGATTGTATTCGTGGCTGTTGGTTAATGTTGGTGTTCTTGCGCATAAAAAAGGAATTACAGACAAAACTAGGAAAGCAATATCATATGGCTGTAAGGTGCCATATAAATATATAAAAGGATTAACAAGCAATCCAAAACAAATTACAATTGATATTAAACATAAACATTTCCAAAAACTAGAATATCAAAGACGAATTGCTCTTGCAAAAAATAAATTGTTTGTGACAGGAGATGATTATGTCCCTGCTGATATTAGTTATAAAGATAAAAGGCTTAAAGCAAAAATACGATTAAAAGGTGATCATATTGACCAGCTAGAAGGCAAAAAATGGTCATTTAGAATAAGGATAAGGGGAGAAAAAACACTTTGCGGAATGAAACAATTTTCTATTCATCATCCTAAAGCAAGACATTACATATCCGAGTGGATATTCCATCAAGCGCTTAAGAGAGAGGATATTATATCGCTGCGATATGAGTTTGTTGATGTAATACTTAATGGCAAACATCTTGGTATTTATGCTATGGAGGAACATTTTGAAAAAAGACTTGTTGAGCATAATCAGCGAAGAGAAGGGCCTATTGTGCGGTTTAATGAGAATATGCTTTGGAATGAAGTTGTGCAAATTGAGCAATTTTCTGGTGCAGAAAGAAATGGCTATGGGGATTATTTGGCAAGTGATATTGATGCGTTTCAAACCGGGAAAATTCTTTCTGATCCGGCAAGCTATTCCCAGTTCATAAAAGCAAGCAGTCTGCTTGAATCATTCAGAAGAGGCAATTTAAAAACAAGTGAGGTTTTTGACATTCATAAGCTAGCGGCTTTCTTTGCAATAACGGACATGATGTGTGCTTTTCATGGAGCAAGGTGGCACAATACAAGATTTTATTATAATCCAGTAACCTCTTTATTAGAACCAATTGGTTTTGATGCAGACAGTGGAGGACAAATTGATTCATTGTGCTCAACAAAGAGTAATCGCCCGTATTATGAAGCGCTATTCAATGATGAAGTGTTTTTTAGTAAGTATATGACGGCTTTAGAACGAGTTTCTAATCCTAAGTATCTGGATTCGTTTTTTTTAGCAATAAAAGATGAATTAGAAAACAATTTAAATATTGTTTATAAAGAATTCCCTTATTACAGCTTTAAAAAGCATATTCTATATCAGAACCAGAAATACATCAGAGCAATGTTAAATCCCTTTAAAGGATTGCATGCATATTTCCGTGCATCAGAGAAAAATAGAATTCAGCTTGACTTAGGAAATATTCAATCATTTCCAATTGAAGTGATAAATATTTCCTATAAAGATTCGGTTATATTTAACCCGAAAACTAAAGTGTTATTACATGCAAGACTTCGTCCAGAACTGGTTGATTATCAAACTGTCAGATTCATCCTTCCTGAGGGCTTTGCCTGGACAAAGACAATGCTTAGAGACTTAAAGGTTCACTACAGGCTTTTAGGGACAAGTAGATTACGGTATGAATCTGTCTTACCATGGACTTATTTGGACTATAGTTCTATTTTAAAGGATTTTATCAGGCAGCCGGCTAATTTGACTAATTTAGATTTTCTGACAGTAGATGAAAAGAGTAAAAGGATTTTTTTCAAGTCCGGCAAATGGAATTTGACAGATAATTTAATTATCCCAAAAGGTTATACAGTAACTGCTGGCGAAGGGCTAAAACTTAATCTATGTAATTCTGCCAAAATTCTAAGTTATTCACCAATTGCATTTATTGGTTTGCAGGAGAATCCAATCCTCATTTATTCTTCTGATTCTACTGGGCAGGGAATTATTGTCATGAATGCGCATAAAGAGTCGTTGATAAAACATGTCAATTTTAACAACTTAGCTAATCCATCGCATAACGGATGGGAATTGACTGGAGCAGTAACCTTCTATGAATCTCCTGTAGCAATTTCACATTGCCAATTTACGCGAAATAGATCAGAAGATGCCCTTAATATAATTAGGACTGAGTTTAAAATTGATAACACGCTTTTTAGTGAAATCTTCTCAGACGCTTTTGATAGTGATTTTAGTAAAGGAGATATTGTTGATTCTTCCTTTGTTAACTGTGGAGGTGATGCCATTGATGTTTCAGGGAGTGTTATTAATTTGAAAAATATTTTTATAAGTGGAACAGGAGATAAAGGGCTAAGTGTTGGCGAAAATAGTAAAATGAATGTTGCCCAAATAAAAATTAAAAAAGCCAAAATTGCGATTGCCAGCAAGGATATGTCTACGACTATAGTTAGAAACGCAAGCATACATAACAGCAAGATTGCCTTTGCAGTATTCCAAAAGAAATCCGAATTTGGACCTTCATCTATTATCGTGAACGAACTAAATATGGAAGACATTGAGATTCCTTATTTAATAGAAGATGAATCTTCTATGATTGTAAATGGAAACCGGATAAAATCAGATAGAAAAAATCTAAAAGAAATTTTGTATGGCAGATAATTACCGTTACGAACGGAAGTTTTTTATTTCAGATATAACAAAACACAACGTGGAATCTATTGTTAAACTGCATCCAGCTATGTTTTCTGCAATATTTCATCAGCGTTTTGTAAATAGTATATACTTTGATGCCATTGATTTTAGGAATTACTTTGATAATGTTAATGGCTCATCTCATAGAATAAAAATTCGCATTCGCTGGTATGGGGAATTGTTTGGACATATAAAAAAACCTGTTTTGGAATTAAAGATCAAGAATGAATCGTTAAACAGGAAACAGATATATTCCTTAGGTCCATTTAATCTTGACAATAGTTTTACTGCTGAAGAGATATTGGACATTATTAACAAATCGGATGTTCCTGAGATAATAAAAATAAACTCCTTAAAGCCTGTGTTGCTTACCCATTATCGCAGAAAATATTTTAGTTCTGCAGACGGAAATTATCGTGTTACAATTGATACTGATTTAGTTTTCTATCATATTTGTTGCCAAAAGAATTTGTTCGTTAATAAATTAACTGATGACATCAATGTAATTCTGGAATTAAAGTACAACCAAAATGCGGACAACAATGCAAATTGCATAACTAATTTTTTCCCTTTTCGTTTGTCTAAAAGTTCAAAGTACACAACAGGTATTGACAAATTGTATATTTACTAATATCTTTAAAAAATCTTTGGAAACAAGAAAGCGTTATCTATGCCAAAACATGTCATTATTTTAGGGGCAGGAATTTCAGGGTTGAGTGCGGCTTGGCGTCTTAGCGATAACGGCGTTAAAGTAGATGTCTTAGAAGCCGAGCCGTTTGCAGGCGGTTTAGCTGGTACTGTTCACGACAGCGACTATTCATTGGATTTTGGACCGCACTCTTTTTTCTCTGAGGATCAGGGGATTGTAGATGCTGTTCTGAAACTATTCGACAATAAATTACAGCCCAAGTCAAGAGACGTCAAATTTTATTACAGAGGTAAATATATCGATTATCCCTTAACGGCAAAAAGTGTTCTTTTCGATATGGGTTTTTGTTCCGGAATACAGGCGTCATGTAGCTTTTTAAAAAGTAGGGTTTTCCCTCGTAAGCGAATTGCGGTAAAGAGTGAGTATGAAACTGTAGAAGAGTGGGCAATTGCAAGTTTTGGAGAATATCTCTATCGAATATTTTTTAAACCATATTCCGAACAATTTTGGAAAATACCTTGTTCTGAATTGTCCTCAAGATGTATTCCAACACATACGCGGATGAGCTTTATAAATACATTGAAACTCCTGCTTCATAAGAAAGTTAGCAAAAACAAAGATTCCCTTATTGAACGCGAAATATTGCCTACTTACTATCCGAATACAGGTTTCGGGGAAATTGCTGAACGAATTGTAAAAAAAATAGAAAAAAATCAGGGTCATGTACACCTTGCCTGTGAGGCTGTTGGCATTACTGAGCTTCCTAATAAAAAGACACGCATTTCTTATAAGCATAGGGGTCAATATAAAAAAATGGAAGGGGATTATATTATCTCAACAATACCGCTTCCCACTCTGGTCAAGATGCTCAAATCATCTGTTCCGCAGGAAGTGCTGGATTCAGCCGACAAACTAGATTATCAATCGCTGGTAGTGCTTGGTATAGTCACACATAAAAAGGATATCCTGAATTCCGGATATGTATATCAGCTGAATAAACCATATAATCGCATATCGGAGATGAATAATTTTAGCCCAA
>Ga0207996_1001712_pt1 | contig 14572 bp, 9 predicted proteins | sample AntAceMetag02UKG_FD_184773 | JGI IMG/M metagenome (GOLD analysis project Ga0207996, IMG submission 184773) | Saline lake microbial communities from Ace Lake, Antarctica - Antarctic Ace Lake Metagenome 02UKG (SPAdes) (version 2) | ecosystem: Environmental > Aquatic > Non-marine Saline and Alkaline... | reverse complement strand
TTCATCTGGTGTTATTGGAACTGCAGTTTTCAATGTATCCGCAAATTCAAGCACGCCTATCGGTCATATAGCTCCTGTAGATTGGGATATTGTCGCTGATAATAATTACTCTTCAGATGGAGTATTTCATCTTAATATTTCACAGGTTCCTGTGATGGTAACTGAGTACTTCAATACATTCCCACCAGCAGGATGGTACGTGGAAGGCACAGGTAATAACTGGTCAGGTTCTTCAACAAGTAATGCTGGAGGAACTGCTCCGGAGGCAGAATTCAGTTGGTCTCCTTCTTTTGTTGGTGAACAGAGATTAGTAACCATGGAAATTAATACCTTAGGTTCTTCAACTCTGGAATTGGAATTCAAACATAATATCGATCATTACTCAAGCAGTTACACTCTGGGAGTTTCCACAACCAGTGATGGTACAAACTGGAATACAGCCTGGGATATAAACGTTTCATCCTCCATTCCAGCTACAACCCAAAATATAACGATTTCAACTCCTGACGTTGGTTCGGAAACCTTTCAATTAGCCTTCTTTTTTAATGGTGATTCCTGGAATATAAATTATTGGTATATAGATGATGTGATTATAGGTGGCGGCAATCCACCTTTGATGGGTTATATTCAGGGTGATGTAACTTTGAATGGTGGAGCAGGAAATGTGGAAGATGTACAGATAACAGCCGGAAGTTTTGTTGCTCATCCTAATAGTGATGGTGATTATATTCTTCCTATTATTCCCGGCACTTATGATGTAACTGCCAGTTTAACCGGTTATGAACCGGACACTTCTGCTGGTGTGGTTGTTGTTGAACTGCAAACTACTACAGTGAATTTTATTCTTGAACCGATTGCGATTTTAGATCCACCTGAGAATTTAGTCGCTACAGTTTATGAAAATAATGTTGAACTTGTGTGGGATGCTCCCGCAGAATTAGTCTCAACAGATCTCACTAAGAGAGATGAATCATATTTTAACTTTAATAGGACTATACTAAGAAATGGTTCTATCAGTAAACTAAGCGAAGAACCAGCTAACTTACGAATTTTATCCGGTTATAAAATTTATCGGAATGAGGAGATAATTCATGAAATTTCCGATCCTGCAACAACAATATATTTAGATGAAAATATAGATGGAGGAGAATATACCTATTTTGTTGTAGCTGTTTATGATGAAGGAGATTCCGGACCTTCTAATATTCAGGTTGTAGAGATTATTCTTCCGGTTCCAATTAATCTTTCTTTTCTTGTGATAAATGGAAATGTAAGTCTTAACTGGCAAGCTCCGGATACTACGATTCCTCTTTCAGGATATAATGTTTATCGTGATAACGAGTTTTTAGGAGGCACAATTCCTACTATATATATTGATGTGAATGTTCCGGTCGGAACTCATACTTATTATGTAACTGCTCTTTACGGTTCTTATGAATCAGGTCCTTCCAATGAAGTTGTGGTTGAGATGACTGAAACTGATATTTTTATCACACCTTTATTCACAGAGCTTGCTGGGAATTATCCCAATCCCTTTAATCCGGAAACTACTATTAACTTTGCTTTGAAAGATGCTGGAAATGTCAGAATCGATATTTTTAATATCAAAGGTAAAAAAGTTCGTACTTTGATGGATGGTCATCTTGAAGCAGATTTTCATAGTATTGTCTGGAATGGGAAGGATGATGGAAGCAAAACAGTTTCAAGTGGAATATACTTTTATAAAATGAAAGCTGGAGACAAATATACAAGTACCAGGAAAATGATCCTGATGAAATAGACCTTCAGTCTTCGTCACGATTTGTCGGGACTACGACCTGACAAGTGCGAGTGATTTCTATCGAAATGATTGATTCCTATCTCCTGACGAACTGGAAAGTTCGTCAGGAAATAATCATTTTTTTACTTCAGTAAAACAGCCTTTCGAACTTTGCTTTTTCCTTTCGTTTCCAATCTGATAAAATAAATTCCGGAAGCAACAGCTTTGCCAGATTCATCAGTACCATTCCATATAATTGAATATTGATTATTTAATATTGAATATTGTTTTATTCTCTGACCCTTAATATTATAAATTATTATCTCTGCGTGTTCAGCGTCCTCTGCGGTGAAATAGATTGTGGTTTCAGGGTTAAAGGGATTCGGATAGTTTACTAATTCAATTATATTTATTGTTTCATTATCTGCTGTCATCCAGAGATCATTCGATATTTCTATCTCTCCATTTAAGATTCCGGCTTGACTCGGAAAAATCGAATAGGTGTAAACATCGTTGACAAGATTATTCCAGATATTGCCATCAAGATTAAGGTTTGCAAAATATCCATTTGGCATCTCTGTGAAGTCTAAATTAACGATAATCGGTTCCAAAAGATTTGTGATTAACAACTCAAAATTCCAGTTTTTCGTTTCCGGTTGTGATTCACTCAAAGGAGATTTGATGTCACAATTCATACGATCGAAAACATAAAGTGTATCATTCTCAGGTTTTGGGATGTATAAAGTTAGACCTTCATTAAAAGGTTTTATTGCTGGTTCCGGATGGTCAAAATTAAAATCAAAATCATCAAAGGCGTATTCCGAAATTCCAATTATCATTTCATCTGTATCGAATTGGGAAGCATAAATTTTCAATTCCCAGTCAGTTTCATATTCAGGATTGAAAGTGCTGGTATTATATGGAATAAACGAACAAGCTAAATCCGGAATATCATCTAAATTCACATAAAGATAAAAGGATTCAAAAGGCTCGATCTGTTCTACCATTTGATATTCTCCATCACGATAAACGTAAGCAGCATTGGAAATATATTGATTATTGAGCATAAAAGTGAAAGAGAATTCATAACCATTCATCAGGAATTTCAGGTCTTCGATTTTATAGCTGCATGCATGCGGATTAGCCAACAAATTCCACTTCTTATGCAAAGGAAGTTGAATTGAACTATTTTGAATGGAAGCAGTATAAGAAAATTCATAAGCTTGAGGAGCAAAAAGCCAGTAACCATCTCCAAATTGGAAATTATCACAAAGCTCGTATTCATTATGAGCAGTGAAAGAATATAATTCCGATTGCTCACCAAAAACTGTGTAAACATTAAAGTATTGGTCGGAATTCCAAGGATTTGAAACCATATGCCATCCGGGTTCATCCTGTAAAGTAATTTCAGCAGGAATAATCCCAAGTTTATACCATGATTCTGCTGAGAAAGTTTCTCCCTGAATAGTAATAATATCGATGCAGATTTTTGCATTATGAATGGTTAAAGCATCAGGAATTAACCAAGTGTAACTATTCAGATTCATATTCACCTGGTTGGCAACCAGAATGCTATCGCTATCATTTTCAATTGAAATTGATAAATATTCTATTAATTGGTTATAATTAGTATTCCAACTGAAACTCAAATCATCTCCACCCTGATAAATTGCATTCTGAGTAAAATTGAAAGTTAACTGAGGATGTAAATTTCCCCAAAAAAGAGTAAAAGCTTTAAATTCAAAATTTGAAGTAAAATAATATAAATTATCAATTAATAAGTCAGTGTATGCTCCTGTTAAATTATTTCTCAAAAAAAGTTTACCTTCAACTTCTCTGAAGTTGGGAGAAACAGAAATCTGAATTGGTTGGTTTAATTGGTTTGTAGCAATTTGAAGATTCCAGGTTTTGTAAATAGTAGATGGATGGAAATTTCCGTGAGTTTCCTGGGAGAGATACATTCCATTTTGTCCCCAATTACTCTCAAAAAAGGCAGCATAAACAAATTCAAATTGCATCCCATCAGTTTTCTCAATATCATAGAGTTCATCATATCCGTTTGTGGCAAATGGATTTTTGGAAAAAGCAACTGTATCAGTAATGCTTTCATCCTGGTTTGAAACAAATAAATAATATATTGGCTGAGGGGAACACGATGATATCGAGTCGTGAAAATACTCCATACCAATTTCGTTTACAAACGAAATTTTATAATAATATCGAACTTCGTTAATTGCTGTTGTATCTGTAAAAACATATTCTTCATTTGGTTGCGAAGAACCTGAAAGTGCCGGATTTGTTACCCAACTGTCAATAGCAATAAAATCACTCAACTGGGTTCTTCTGTAAACTGCAAAACCCTGATTTCCCAGTTGTTCCTCAGCAGTCCAGATAATATCAGCAGAATTATCTTTTCCAATTGCAGCAAAATCAGAGATTATTGCAGGAGCGGTGAATGAATAGATTTCTTCGGAAAGTTCAGAGAAATTATCATTATAATCTTTCGCTCGAATCCTGAAAAAATATATCTGATTCAATTCCAACTCCGGAATTTCCACGGTTCTCTCCAGTTGACTGGCTAAAATGTAATTATCATTTCTATCGAATATTTCAGCAGTTAGGATGTTAACCGGTTCAGGTGAGTATAAAATTTCATAAGATTCAAAATCAAAAGAGGAAATTGTGTCCCATTCCAAAGTGATTGTATCAAAGGTCTGGTCAACTATAGAGAAATTTTCCGGTGCTTGAGGAATCAGATAATCATCAAGTTCAATAACTTGAGGAAGGATTTCTGTGGCAGCATTTATCCAATGCGAGTAGTATTCAAGAGGAATTTCAAATAATTGGCTCATATTGAAAGTGCCAAGGATAGGATCATAGTTGTAGAACCAGAGATAATTTTCCTCAGTTGGCTCATAGCAATTTGGCAATTCATCCATCTCCAAATGAAAGAAAGGTTCAAAAACATCATATCTATTCCAATCTTGAAAAGAGTAAAGCATTTGACGGTTTTGAGAATAACCTACCAGATCAACATTATTATTTACCGGATAGGTGCGTCCTGTTTCAGAGCGAAAAATAAAATCATAAATATTGTAATTCACAGAATAATAGTCATTTAAATACACGTTTGGATGAGTTCCGATCGTATTAGCAGGAATCATCAGGTGGTTGCCGGCATTAATAATATCGATCTTCAGGTTGGAAAGATCGCGTATTGGTAGATTGGGACAACCTTTATTATTACCTGCAGAAATCTGACAGTCAGGATGCCCTAAATGTTTGTTCCAATCATAACTATGAATTTGAGCAGAAAACTCACGCCGTCCAAAGTCATTCCTGATTTTATTGCAGAATAATTGATAGGCAACATTAAAAACATGGTCTTCAACTCTGGATGGATCACTCAAAGATTTGGAATTTGAATAATTACCTATTTGAGTCCACTTCACTTCTCTTCCTGTCCCGGAAATAAGCAGGAACATTGCCTCCCAATCTGAAAAACATTTATAACTTACAGCAGGAGTGATAAAATCATCATTAGGATGAGGAGCAGTTATTATAATAGGCATTTGAGATTGAGGATTATAAATATAAAGTCCCCAACCATTATTAAAAGAACCCTCTTCATCATCATACGGAGAAGGTGTACCGTTTTCATCATAATAACTCATATCCAGGATTTCCCGCAAAAGGTAATATGTCCTTCCATTATCCGAATCATGGAATTCTACTACCTGATAAGGAAATCCTAAGCTATCAATTAGATTTTGAGCTCCCTGATAATTTTCTTGAAGGAATGTATCGATAACAATGTACCAGTCAGTCAGCATTTGCTCATCAGCTATCAAAAAATCTCCAAACCCAGTTGTTTGAAGATCCCACGGAGAATAGACATTATAATTTTCAGAAGCAATTCCTTCTGAAACGTGAGATATCCAGTTATCATATTCGCAGTCATCAGTGTGCCAATATAAGAAGTCTTTAAAAGAAGCAGTTTCAATAATTATTGCCTGCATTTCAAGAATGATAAGAATTAGAACAAATACCCAAAATATCTTTTTTAACATTATTTAATAACTCCTACTATCAAAAAAAAATTGAAGTAATCAGCTTTTTTTGTCAAATTATATTTTTTTCATTCTGTGACTCGAGTTCAGAGGAGCGCAGCGAAACTGGACTTGAGACGGAAATTGTTCTCACATTCTGAACTCCACCCACCTTTGGCGTGTGAAGTCCAGTCTGTGAACTTAAAGCAATTCTCAACTCACGCTCCGCTGCGAGTCAAGTATTGCTTTTGAATGTTTTTATTGCTGTAAAAAATTATTGGAATTCTTAATATTTTTAGGACAAAACAATGTTGAAGATTTTTTACTTTGACAAATAAGGTTCAAATATAATTTCATTCTTTAGTAAAAAAAATATTGTAAAGTTCAACAAGGAAATATGGATAGAATAATTGAAATTAAAAATTTAAAAAAAGAATATAAAATGGGAAAAGTAACAGTACCAGCATTAAATGGTGTTGATATTGAAATCTATGAAGGTGAGTTTTTGGCAATAATGGGACCTTCCGGTTCCGGAAAGTCTACATTGATGCACATCATCGGATGTCTCGATACTGCTTCCTCCGGAATATATTTCTTCAATAATGAAGAAGTTAGTAAAATTAAGAAAAGAAAATTAGCAGTAATCCGAAATGAACAAGTGGGTTTTGTCTTCCAGACATTTAATTTGCTTCCTCATCTGAATATACAAAAAAATGTTGAGTTGCCTCTTACTTATGCAGGATACAGCAAGAAAAAGAGAGTTGCTTTGGCAAGGAAAGTTTTAGCAGAAGTAGGTTTGAGTGATCGCTTGAAACATAAACCTTCCGAGCTTTCCGGTGGGCAAAGGCAACGAGTGGCTATTGCACGTGCTTTGGTAAACAGTCCTTCCGTGATTTTAGCTGATGAACCAACCGGTAATTTAGATACTGCTTCCGGTAGTGATATTCTCACGATTTTTTCCGATTTGAATTATAAAGGTAATACGATTATCATTGTTACTCACGATCCTGCAGTTGCCAAACGTGCAAATCGAGTAATAAATATTGTTGATGGATTAATTCAAAATGGCGATATCTCTTAAAGAAAGCATTATTGTCGGTTTATCAGATTTCTGGTCTCGTAAGATTAGGAGCCTGGTAACAATTGTGGGAATCGTTTTAGGCACGATGTCCATTATTGTTGTGCTCTCTTTAGTTAAAGGAATAAACAAAAAAACTCTCGAATGGATGATGGAACGTGGTGGATTGAGCAAAATTTCAGTTTACAGGAATTGGAATTATGAAAAGCAAGCTGATGTAAAAAATTATTTTACTTTAAAAGAAATTAACCTGATTCGTTCCCTGGTCCCGGAAGCAAAATATTTCAATCCTCAAATCCGCGAATGGGTAAATTATTCTTATGGAGAAAATACATCCAGAGGAAGCATTTACGGTGTAATTCCTGATTTTAAAAAAATTGAAGAATGGGATGTAGAAGCAGGCAGGTTTATCAGTGGGTTTGATATCAAGCAGAATAGTGATGTTATTGCAATCGGAACAAAGGTGAAAGAAGAACTTTTCGGCAATAAAAAAGCGGTTGGACAATTTATTACTGCTGGCAAGAGAAGAGTGCAAATAATTGGCGTGATGCAACATCGTTTTATGGATAACAGCGGGAATATCGGTAATGATAATGCTCTTGCTTATTTGAATAGAAGAACATTTGTGCCATTGAGTACAATGATTCACAAAGGTACAGGAGAAGACAGAATATCCAGTTTTACTGTAAAAGCAAAAGATGCTGAAAGCGCTCCTGAGCTGCGACAGAAGTTAGAAGCAATAATCTTGAATCTTCGTTTTGGTGAACCTGTTTTTACCATTGAATCTGCCCAGGAAGAAGCGGAGAAAATGGCGGAAAATGCCAAGAAATTCAGGATAATATTTTTTCTGATCAGTGCAATTTCTCTTCTTGTGGGAGGAATTGTTATTATGAACATTATGTTGGCTTCCATCCAGGAGAGAACTCGCGAGATTGGAATTCGGCTTACAGTTGGAGCACGAAGAATTGATATTTTCGTTCAGTTTCTGGTTCAGACTATTTTGGTTACAACGATTGGTGGAATTTTAGGCATTGTTTCCGGATTATCAATTTTGGATATTGTAAGTAAATATTTGAATATAAAGTTAATAGCTGGATTTTCGATGATGATAATTGCGATTACAGTTTCAGCGGGAATTGGTTTTATTTTTGGAATATCTCCAGCCATAAAAGCCAGCAAATTAGATCCGGTAGTGGCTTTGCGACATGAATAATAAAATTATAATTTTTCTAAAAGCTTTTAAAAAGAAGTTTCGAGATGAAGGTATTTATAAAGAATCTGCAGCTCTGACTTTTGTAACTTTATTAGGATTTGTTCCTTTTATTATTTTTATTCTTTTTTTTATACCTGAATTACCTTTTTTAAAATCAGAATCTTCTTTTAGAGAAGTTTTGATTTCTGTATTTGTACCAAGCTCAGCTGACCAAATTTATGAATATATTATCCAAATAGCTAAAAGCAAAATTCCTTTCAATTTTTTTAGTTTCATAATACTAATATTTACTTCATATTCTCTTTTTAAAATAATTAATGATTCTTTTGATAATATTCTAAATGCCCATGAAATCCGTAAAAAAAGTTTCTTTTCTGATTTAGTAAAATTTCTGGGAATGTCAATTTTTGGTTCTCTTCTAATCCTGATTTTATTGTCTGCCACTTCGTTTCCAATTGTATCAAAATTTTATAATATTCCAATTTTACAGGGTATTTCTCTTTATTTAACACCATTCGTTTTACTTTTTATAATTTTTACTCTGGGTTTCTTTTACATTCCATCTGTGAAAGTTCGCAAACGCTCAATAATTGTTGGTGCAGCCGTAGCCTCTGGTTTTTGGATTCTATTTAAGGTTTTTTTTAATTTATATATAATAAATCTTACAAATATTGAACTTATTTTTGGAGTTTTAGCTTCTGTTCCCATCTTCCTTTTTTGGATTTATGCTAATTGGATAATAATCTTAAGTGGAGTTATCATTGTTTCGATCCTGGAAAAAAGACATATTAAAAACCTTGCTGAAAGAAAAGATAAACAGCTTATTCGAATAACGTTTGAAAAGATTGTTAATGCCGGTGAACAGGGAGAAATTTCTGCTACAACTTTGAATGCTGAAAAAGTGAAAAAAATAATATCTGATATTATAAATGAAAATCCTGATTAAGAAAAATAATTTCTTTTTTAGGATTCAATTTTTTTTTATCCTCATTCCTAACTTTCCAGTTGGGAATGAAATGAGTATCTTTTTCAGCTAATTCATTCACCATTAAAATAATTGTTTACAGAAAAAAAATAGATTTTTTATTTGCTTCAAAATTATTTTGGAGACGTGTCCGAGTGGTTGAAGGAGCACGCTTGGAAAGCGTGTGTACGTTCACGCGTACCCAGGGTTCGAATCCCTGCGTCTCCGCCAGATTTGAGTTGTATTATTTATCAAATAAGAAATATTTATTTTATAGCCAATATGATAAGGTTAAAAAAAAAGTTATTATTTTCCATATTTTTCTTTTTAATTCATCAGTGTAAAGAGGTTATACGTTTTTTAAATAAAAATCCATTATTATTCAAAACAAAAACAATTCATATAGTTTATTTTGGTATTTTTGCTGCTGTAGGAGTTTTTGCTTTTAGTAGTATATTTGTATTTTATATAGATGCTAAGGGTTATACATTTCATTATTCCTATTTTATAATTTTTGGAATAATATTTATTTGTTTAGTAGTTTTTAATAAAATATTTCATATTTTTACAATTGGCAGGGATTTTTTTTCCCGTCCGTTTTTTTATTTAAATCAAACCGCTATGTATAATCAATCCGGGATATTGGCTGTGATTATATCTCTTTTAATTATTTCCTATTTAGAAAATATTCCGCTTATTATTGCTTTAGATGGAGCTGCTTTTGCTGTTGTTGCTGCTCTTTTTTTTGGTAGAATTGGTTGTTTTAATTTTGGTTGCTGTTTTGGAAAACCATCAAATAATTATTTTACAGTAACATATACTAATTTAAATTCAAAAATTTTAAGGTTATATCCTGAATTAAAAGATGTAGCTATTATACCTACTCAATTATATTCTGCACTGTTTAATTTAATACTATTTATTTTATTTACAATTATTATTAAATTATTACCATTAAATGGCTCTATAACTATTTTATTTATTGTTTTATATAATCTGTTTAGGATAATAATAGAATCGTACCGGTTCAATAATGATTCAATAAAAATAAATTTTAAGAAAATTGCATATTTTTATTTAATAATTGGGTTAATATTAATATTCATATTTAATAAATTTTTTATAAACATTTTTAAAATTACAGCATTTCAGTATAATTTTTCGATTCAAAATTATATCTTATTTCTATTAAAGAATAAAGATGCTTTGTGTTTTATTATTCTGTTTACTTTTTTAAGTTTTATTTATTTTGGTTTACATGGCAAAAAATTAGGAAGACATTTTAATTAGTGTAATTATATTAAATTGAAATTAATAGTCATGTATTAAAGGTTCATTGTGATTTTATAATTGGAAATTCTATGAAAAAAATAATATCAAGATGTTCGTTTCATCTTATTTGGATTTTTGGATTAATTGAAATATTAACAGTACCATTTGTTGTAGCACCGTTTTTTATATTCAAAGAAGAAACATTTAAAAATCCTTTGCATGGCATTGTTATAGGTTTTTTATGTATAATAGTATTATTGTCATTGTTAAATATTTTTATAAAGAAATTAGATATTAAAATTGCCTTTCGTAAGATTGTTGCCATATTTGTTTTTTCATCTGCTATATGGAATAGCATGCTGTTGTCTTTACTTTTTTTAGTACAGAAGTACATTTTAAATATATTGAATATCAAAATTATTTATAATCAAATTATATTTGGATTTATGTCAGTTTTTATTAGTGTAGGTTTGATATGTTTGTTATATAATTTTCTTTGCAATAAAATTCCTTTTTGTTCCATTAAAATAAAAACTGAGAAATCGATATTATCAATAAATAAACTATCGGTGTTAAGTATAGCTTTTTTTGCAGGTCTTTATGAATGTATTGCTTATCCAATTATTCATACTTGGCGTTATTTTACTTCACATCAAATTTTAATATCAGTTTTTAGTGGTGCTGCGGGTGGAATAATTGGTGCTTCAATTATTTGTATAATGTATAATTTTATTCGTCGTCCTGTTATATGGATAAAAATTACAGAACAACTTGAAAAATAGGAATATGAACTTAATCCAAAGTATTTATTATGTTTAGTATTAATAAATTATAACTGTTAATTTCTAATATGACTTAAAAGGAGTTGTGTATGAGTGAAACAAACAAGACAAATAAAAAGAAAATAGGATTGGTTTTGGGTAGTGGTGGTATTAAATGCTTTGCAGCAATATCAATTTTAAAATTTCTAAAAAAGAATAATATACCTATCGATCTTGTTGTTGGATGTAGTGGCGGCAGTATTGTCGCAACAATGTGGGGAGCAGGATATAGTCCGGAACAAATAGAAGAAAATGTATCTAAATTAATTAATAAAGATTTATTTAAAAAAGTAAATTACAGGTCAATTTTAAGTGTTTTAAATTTTCCTTATGGGAAATTTGATAAAACTTCTGGATTTTATAATCCTTCTCGTTTACAAAAATTGTACCATTCATTATATAATGATTTAAAGCTTGAAGATCTGAATCCAAAGACTGTTCTTCAGACATATGATTATGTAAAAAGAAAAGGTCTTATTTTAGAAGAAGGATTGGTTGCGGATGCGGTGTATGCTTCTGGAGCAAGTTACCCAATATTTCCACCAATAAAGATTAATAATAAATTATTGATTGATGGTGCCTGTGCTTCTCCTTTACCGGTACTTGAAGCTGTTAATAGAAATATGGATGTTATTATAGCAGTATCTTTTTATGAAGAACCTGATCCGGAGCCAAATGGATTTTTAAATGCTTTATTTCATCATACAAGGGGGATATTTTATAATCTGACAAAAAGTCAAACTGCATTTGCGATAGATATTCATCATCATGAAATTATCTTAATTCGGATTACATTTGATAGGATGATCAAACTATGGGAAATCAAAGAACTTCCATATATTCTAAAAACTGGTGAAAAAATAATTGAACAAAAAAAAGAAGAAATTTTTAATGCAATAAACAGCTAACCGGATATTTGAATAAAACAGGTTAAGGAACATAATGAAAAAAAAACAGCTTGTACCAATTTTCTTATATAGTTGTATAATATGGTCATTGGGAAATGGTTTGTTACCTTTATTGCCCATTTATGCAAAAGAATTAGGTGCTTCAGCAAGCGTAATTGGATATTATCTGGCAATATCATATGCGGCACTTGCTGTTGGTACTTTAAGTGCAGGTTGGCTGGCAGATTTATTCAAAAGCCGAAAATTATTATTAATAATCGCAGGTATGTTAAATGTATTTGTTCTGTTCTTTTTAGGTTATTTTTTAAAAATAAAATATCTTATTATATTTACTTCCGTTGTATGGTTTCTTGGAGGTATTAGTATTGCATCGTTATTGACCATTACAGGCATGTATGCTGATAAAAATGAGCGAGGTAAAATATTTGGATTATTAGCATTAACAACTGCAATAGGTTCAATTATCGGAGGGCTGACATTTGGAAAGTTTGCTGATTTATATGGTTTTCAAACATTATTTAAATTATTATCTGTACTTGCAGCTATATGTCCAATAATTACCTGTTTAATTGATGATAAAAAAGTTAAATCAGTTTTATGGAATGAATCATCTTTGATAAACGAATCTTCAAAATTTAGTAAATGTTTTTTACTGCTGATAATTGTTGGTTTTTTGGGAGGTTCTGTATTTTTGCTGGGTAGACTTGGGATATCATTAGCTATGAATATTAAGGGATTTAAATTAGCTGAAATTTCATTAACAACCGCTGTAGGTGGTTTAGTTTCATTACCATTTATTTATATGATAGGTTGGTTGTCTGACAAATTTGGTAAAATAAAGTTATTGAGTGTTTGTTTTATTTTTGGTACAGTAAGTATGGTTTTATTGCTTAATGCCTCTGCATTTTACCATTTCATAATAGCTTCCGCAATATTAATTCTCTTATCGATATCACAGAATATCGGTGCGGCATTTGTAACTGATTTAGTACCAAAACAAAAACTAGGCAAAAGTATTTCAATTTATACTGCTTCAAATTGGTTAGGCGGGATTATAGGTTTTGCATTAGGTGGAATAATAATACATAATTTTGGATTGACTTATGCATTTATCATGTGTGCTATAATTCCCATAATTGCATTATTATTACTTTCAAAAATCCATTTTTCATTTTCTGAAAAATAATATTTTTTAATTTCCAAAATTATGGTTTCGGGATAGAATCACCCTTTCAGAAGCTTCAGTCAAGGAACTCTTTCAACTAAGATTTGGTAAGTTTCCCATCTCTCGTTCCCTAGTTGAACGTGGGAGAGAGCAGATTTACCACGTACCTCGCAATTCGCAACCCGCAATTCGCTAAACCTCAATCCTGAATTCTGCTCCGTTATCAATATTTCTAACGGACAATTTACCATGCATATTATCTTCAACGATAGTTTTAGACATATACAAACCAAGCCCGGTTCCTTTATCTTCACTTTTCGTTGTAAAATAGGATTCGAAAATATTGTCTATTATATCTTCAGGAATCCCTCTGGCAGTGTCTGAGATGATTACAATGCTTTTATCATTATGTTTAAAAAGTTTTATTTTTACTTCACGTTTATCAACTGGAATATTTCCTTCATCAAAAGCATCTCTGGCATTATTTAAAATGTTTAGAATAACTTGAGAATATTCATTGGGAAATCCTTTGACTTTGCAGTTTTCATCCAGATCTAAAATAAGTTTAATAGTGTTTGTTTTGTAACTGTCCTCAATAAAACGAATTACTTTTACGATATTTTCTTTCAGGTTAAATTCCATAATCAATTTATCTGGTTTGAAGAAATTCCGGAAATCATCAATTGTGCGAGACATTTGTTGAAGCACATCCATGACTTTATCCGAGTGTTCTTCCAAATATTTCAAATCCAAGATTCCATCTTCAAAAGCATCTTCATAGTTTTGAACTATCGCACCCACTGCTGTTATAGGCTGCCTCCAATGATGAGCGATATTACCGATTATCTCACCCATGGCTGCCAGGCGTGATTGCTGGTAAATGATGTGATCTTTTTGTCTGAGTTCATCTACAGTATTATCAACTGCAGTAGCAATCGCAAATCCCGAAGGTTTCAATCCTTGTTCTGTTGGACAATTAATTCAAAGAGAAAGAAATACTTTGCCAAACTTTACAATCGATCGTTTCAATCCTTGTTCTGTTGGACAATTAATTCAAAGCTTTAGTGGTTTCCGGTTGGAACGTTAGTTTATTTGTGTTTCAATCCTTGTTCTGTTGGACAATTAATTCAAAGATAAACGGAAAGATTTTCTCCGGTAAATGAATCAAGGTTTCAATCCTTGTTCTGTTGGACAATTAATTCAAAGCTGGTTCTGCTGACCAGCTCGCAAAAGCTTATTATGTTTCAATCCTTGTTCTGTTGGACAATTAATTCAAAGAGGAAAACCGAACCGGAAGAAATAGTAACTAACCGGTTTCAATCCTTGTTCTGTTGGACAATTAA
>Ga0207996_1001711_pt1 | contig 14576 bp, 12 predicted proteins | sample AntAceMetag02UKG_FD_184773 | JGI IMG/M metagenome (GOLD analysis project Ga0207996, IMG submission 184773) | Saline lake microbial communities from Ace Lake, Antarctica - Antarctic Ace Lake Metagenome 02UKG (SPAdes) (version 2) | ecosystem: Environmental > Aquatic > Non-marine Saline and... | reverse complement strand
CAGCACAAAGCCGGTCGGTCCCGCCTCATAGCACAGGGCCATCTCCTCCTTTGTCCATCCATGCTTCTTCTGGAGTTTGCGGATGACGGTGAGGAAGCGGTCGAGATCCGCGGAACACTTGCCGTGGATCTGCGGTTCCTCCTGCCCGGAAAAGGCCAGAGCGGTGGTATTTGTTGCTTTGTGCGCGTCGATGCCGATGTATACTTTCTTCATGGCGTGTCCTTATGGTTTGAAGGTTATACTTCAATGTTGGATAGGCTCCGGCTTGCTGGAGCAGCCCACGAGAACAGCCCGAGGGCACGCCTCTATTTTAGGACAAGGGAGGCCGAAGCTCTACCCGCTTCAGCCATAAGGTCTGGGCATTGAAAGAATAGCAATGAAAAAAGCAGTTCTCTCCATCATCATGATCCTTGGTGCTATCGTGGCCACCTATACGATCGGACGTTCGAAGGGTTATTCATCCGGATTTGAGGATGGATCAATATACGGTATCCAAAGTGCCGACCTCTGCAACGGTATGAGTGCAATTGCAACTCTTGAGAATCTAGAGCAAACAAACTACAACGGTGTTGCCAGAATGCTCCAGCTTGAGATTGACAGCGCCATTGTCGTCGCTCTTTATTCAGAAAAGCACCTAGCCAATGTTCGTCTTCCCCGTGATATTCAAAAACAGAATGAATCGATACAAGATTTCTTCCAGTCTGTCATAGGAACAGAAGACTGCACAAGCCTCAGAGTTCTTGCTGACTTTAGAAGAGAACATCCCTCCCCGTCTGAGGATCAGAACGTGAAAGACGCCATAAGAGAACTTCTGGAAAAATACTGACAGAGCCCAACACCCGGTTCCAGGCTATCCCCGCCAAGAAGCGGCTCAGCCTGATCCGTGACGTTCGAGTATAAAATTATGAGACATGAATATCGTTACCGTGATAAAAAATTACTAAGGAAAGCACTGTACTGTTTTTTGGGGGGCATGGCGTTCATTGCCGGGGTCCCGTTCGGCGGCAATCCCGTTCTTCTGCTTTTCATTGGCGTCCCGCCTATCGTGGTTTCCCTGATTCTTCTTCTTTCGGACCCAACCTGTCTCATTACGGGAAAAGAGCTGAGTGTTCACAATTTTCTGGGCGTGAGGAAAGTTCGGATTCGTCTAGGGGATATTTCTTCCGTATCCCCGTCTCAAGTGGTGATGTCTTTTGGCATGATCTATTTTCTACAAGTAGAGTTAACATCAGGAAAAGCAGAACAAATCATGGGGTTTTCAAAAGATACGATCAACAAGATGGCTTCTACTCTTCAGAAGGTAAACCCTGAGATCCTCGTCGAGAGCCAAATCACCCCGAACAATTGGCTGGAGTCTGCAAAAAACCCGCCGGGAACTTGACACTCATTCCCAGGGTTGAAGTTGCCACACCCTCATGCCGCCGCTGGGCGGCCGGAGGGGCTACTTCTGGTTGCGGCCCATGCGGCGGAGGGATTTGAGGAAAGAGCGCACGGTCTTGCGGTTGAAGCCGGTGGTGGTCACCACCCGTCCGTCCGTTTCGACTTCGGCGCCGGTGTAGTTGGCACCCTGCTCGATTGCGACGGCTGAAAATTCCTTCGGCAATGTCATTTTGGTATCCGCCAGATCGGGATTGCCGGCGACGAGGGCCAATGAGGCCGACCCCACCCCGGCCAGAATGCCGTCCTGATCGTACACGGCCTGTGCAAGATCTTGCACGTTCTCATCTTTCCAGAAGGATTGGTCCTGGGAATCCCCGGTCACTAGGAGGATATCCACCCCTTCGGCGTCGGTTTCATCCAGTGCGGCATCGGCGGAAATCGTCCGGCCTTCATCCAGCGGAACCTCGCCGCCGGAGGGCGTCACCACCCGCACCTCAGCTCCATCCGCAATCAGTTCGCGCCGCAACAGCGGGAGATGTTTGCTTCCGCCGTCGGGGCTCACCAGCAAAACGGTCAGCCCTTTCAGGTCATAATACGGAGCCAGCGCAATCGGCTTGTTGACCCGGCCCCGGACCAGCTGCAGTTCCACGGCTTTTTCCTGTGCCGCGAGGTGCTTCTCCAGTTCGGTCTGGAAGGAGGCGATATCGGAAACCGGCACCCCGCCGACATGGGTAATGATGTCATTCTCTTTCAGATCGCCTTTTTTGATCGGTCCGATTTTAGCGATATGGGTGATCAGTACGCCCTCGGCCGCGGAGCAGCCGCGGAGCAGCCGTGACAGATCGGTGAGCTGCTGATAGCCAAACCCCAGGCACTCATATCGGTACTGCAGCAATTCGCCGGCCTGCCAGCCAACCTGCGGGAGCGGTTCTGTTTCAACGAGATGGGTGTCAATGACGATCCGTTTCGTCTTGTCCGGTGCGCCGCGCAGGACGATCAGTTGGATGGGATCACCGGGAGGTCGAATGGTCAGGGCCCAATTGAGATCCAGCAGCTGGGCTCTCGTGCGAGCCCGGACCGGGATGCCATCGACCGCCGCGAGGATATCGCCGTCGCGCAGGCCGGCCTCCCAGGCAAAGCTGCCGGGCATCACGTAGGAGATCAGCACCCCCTGCTGCACGCCGAAGGCTAGGGCCAGTTCATCATAGAGTTCACTCAGGTTGGCTATCGGCAGATCCGACCGGACAAAGCGGCCGTGTTTCAGAAAATGATCCTTGAGCACCATGGCCACATGGATGGGGATTGTGAAGCCCAGGTTGTTGTACCCGTGGGAAGAATAGGTGTTCACACCGAGGACCCGCCCCTCCTGATCGAACAGGGCCCCGCCGCTGTTGCCGGGATTGATGGCGGCATCCGTCTGGAGCACCGTGGTGAAGGTGCCGAAGGTCGCGCGGTCCACGCTGCTGAGAATGCCGCTGGTGAAGGTGCGCTTGAGCCCCAGCGGCGTGCCCACCGCAAAACAGGGTTGCCCGATCTGGGCCTGGGTGGAGTCAGCCAGTTCGACCGGCTGCAGGGGGGTTCCCGCCTCGATCTTCAGCAGCGCCACATCGGGATCGGTGGAGAACCCGATGACCCGGGCCGGGAACTTCCGTTCATCGCTCAGGATGACGGTGATGGAGTCGGCGGGCTGGGTGGGATCTTCCTCATCGGAGCCCCGCACCACATGCCCATTGCTGAGGATATAGCCATCCTCCGTGAGAATAAACCCGCTGCCGCCGGCCTTCTCGTGCTTGATGGCGACCACGGAGGGATCAACTTTGGCGACAATGGCGTCGGAGATCTGCCCCCCGATGTTTTCAGCGGCCTGTGTCAGGGAGGTGCAAAGGGCCAGCACCAGAATCAGGAGTGTAGTGGTTCTGCTCATTTCCGGCCTCCATTGTCGCGGGCGCCGATGTGCAGGTTCAGCCCCGCATACCCCGTTACGGGCCCGCGGATATATTTGACCAGAAGGACGGGGGGCTGTTCCCGGCGCACCTGGTCCAGCACCTGGGAAAAGGTCTCAATGTCCGGGGTTGCCTGCCCCGCCAGTTCCACGATGATGTCGTTTTTCAGGAGCAGCCCGTATCCGAACTGCTGGCCGGTGGCGGCGGCGCTCCCTTTATGTACATCCGTCACCAGCACCCCGGTCTCGGAGAATAAGTTCCGGATAAAAGCCGTCTGCGCCGTGAAGTCGGTCAGCGAGACGCCGATATCCTCCGCCCGCAGTTCAGGGAGTTCCGGCTTCTTCTCATACACCCCGCTACAGTCCACCTCCTGCCCATCCCGCCAAACGGTGAGGGTGAAGGGAACCCCTTTACGCGGTCGCAGGGTCTGATTGAAATATGCCCGGGCGCGGCTCCCGGTGAAGCGGAGATCGGCTCCGTTCACCCGGACGATCAGATCCCCTTCTTGCAACCCCGCGGCTTCGGCCGGGGAGTCGTGGGCCACATTATGAACCCACTGCCCGCTGGCCGGCAGTCCTTTGAGGCGGGCATAGGGCTTGGAGATCGCTGAGGTGGCCACTCCCAGCCAGGCTTTCTTCCGCTCCTCCTCTTCCGGAGAGCGCACCCCGGTGGCTTCGGCCAAAAATAGATCGAGATCCTCGCGCAGGTCCGCGATGGAGACCAGACCGCCCGATTTGACGATTCCAACCACCTCGCCGTCCAGGTTCACGGCCGGCGCGCCCTCAGAGGAGTCGGAAATCCCCGATGTCTTGAAGTTCCGGTATCGGCCGGCTTCCACCCCCCGGCACATGCCCAGTGTGACAAAACGCTCAAAGTCCTTCTCTTCGTCGCTGGGGGTCACCACGACCACCCATTCGCCAATCGCGACTTCCCCGGAACCAGACCACTGGATCGGCTCGAAGAACGTGTCCGAGTCCATTTTCAGGATAGTCATCCCCAATTCCTTGTCCACTTTGATGACGCGGGCCTGATATTCCTCCTCACCCACGCACACCTCGATCCGGTCATCCTGATCCGGCTCGAGAATTTTTTGAACCAGCACATGCCCCTGCGGCGTCAGCACAATCCCGTTGATCGGCGGAAGCGGTTCGGAACTGCGGGTCTGGACCATCCGCCCGCCGATTTCCCGGGTGACCTTTTTCGATGTTTCCGACTGGCGCTTGACCAGGGCGAGGCACGGCCCGACCGAGTCGGCGGTCTCAGCGGTCGCGACCTGCATAGCCATGAACAGATCCCGACCCGGCGGGACGGGCTCGGATTGAGGCAGCGAACCGCAGCCGACCGACAGGGCCAGGGCGGCGCCCGCCAGGGAGCGGAACATCCGTATGGAAGGCATCACCATTGTCATCTAATCTCCAGTTGGGCGGCGGGAAGCCGATTCATCGTATCCCGCCCGAACGAGTCACTCGATCCTAATGGGACAGCATGATAACGGTAACGCGCAGCACAGGAAAGCCTTTCCCGTGGATTCGATGAACCGAGGGGCCCACGCGGGTGGCCGGCAGCGGGGCGCCCCCCCCCTTCAAGACCTGCCGCCAGAAGGCCTGAAAAATAGTTCAAAGCAGGGCTTGCTATTTGTTGCCCCACCCTCTATAAACCGCACTTGTAGTTGTAGAGAGTAGTTAGCTTGAGTTGGAAGGTAGTCCATTGTTTGCTAGTGCAGGCAGGGGGATCATCTTAACCCGAACGAGTCGGGACAGTCATGAAAACATCCCCGCAGCAGAAGGAAAAGTAAACATTATGGCAACAAAGCTATATATTGGTAACCTGTCGTTTGACACCGGTGAGGCAGAACTCCGTGATATGTTCTCCGCATTTGGTTCAGTCACCAGCTGTAACCTGATCATGGACCGCATGACCGACCGCTCACGCGGTTTCGCGTTTGTTGAGTTATCTTCCGAAGAAGAAGCCGAGAAGGCTATCGCGGAAATGAACGGCAAAGACGTTGGTGGACGCGCCCTGACCGTGAACGAAGCCAAGCCTCGTGAAGATCGCCCTCGTGGCGGCGGCGGCGGCGGCAGCGGCGGCGGCTACGGCGGCGGCTACGGCGGCGGCGGTGGCGGCGGCGGCGGACGCGGCCGTTACTAAAAATCAAGAGCTCAACTGAGCTTTGCAAGCACCGCGGCATGCCGCGGTGCTTTTTTGTGCCCATCGATCAGTATTCAATCAGCCCGGAGAGCGGCAATCCGGATTCGACGGCTTGAAGGTCCCGAGTGATGCGGGAGCGCAACGGCTGGATGGCGCTCGCTGACAGGCCCGCCTTCAGGCACCAGCGAAGAACTGTGGCATTGGCCAGCATCCGGCCAGCGAGACACCGGAGGCCCTGCGGGAGGCCGCCGGCGACGGAGGCCGGGGCCAACACCTGGAGGTCCGGCACCGGCCATCCGGCCCATTCAAAAGCGGAACTCACACAATCCACCACCGATTCACCGCCCGTTTTGGCTGTCTTTTCGGCGGCCTGCCAGATGGCATCGCACAGGACGTCATTGGATCCCTCGAAAATCCGGAACGGACGAAGGTCCGCCGTGGCGCGGCCGATATAGGTATCGGTGCGATAACTGTCCCCGCCAAGGAGCTGGGAGGCCGAAGTGGCGGAGGCAAACGCGAGATCGGTGGCCACCACTTTAACGATGTTTGCCACCTGAGCCGGCACGCCATCCGAGCCCGGACGGTCGGCTTCTTCGGCCTCCCGACAGCCGACCTCAAACAGCACGCGGGTAATCTCCCGTGCGGCGAGAATCTCCGCCACCCGACTCTGCACCTGCCCGTACGTTTCGAGGGGTTTGCCAAATACGATGCGCTCCTGGACATGCGCCTGGATGTCGTCGGCCATCCGTTCGCAGGCGCCGCAGGTGATGGCGGAAATGGAGATACGGCTGCGATGCAGAATCGAATGGATCTGCCGGAAGCGCTCTGTTTTGCTTCCGGACAGCAGCGGCGCCAGCACTTCCTCGCGCGCCTGAATACGGGTCAGACCATAGGGGATCGAGCGGAGCCCCGCAGTTCCAAAGCGCTTAAGCAGCTCAAACGATTCAGGGGTCGACCGGCATACATAGAAGTTAAGGGATGGAAAACGAAACCCCTTGCCGGTCGGTTTCTCCCTTGCCAACACCAGCCAGTAGTCTGCAAGAGCCGTCAGCCCCGCCCAATGTTTCATCCCGGTGAGATGCGGGCCGCCGTCCACCTTTCGGAATTCCGTCTGGCAAGCCATGAGATCCGTTCCGCAGCCGGGCTCCGTAATCATCATGCCGCCCAAATGCCCCTGGGAACAGAATCCTTCCGCTAGGCTGTCGCGCCATAAGTCCGGAGCGAAGCGACGGACCGGATCGGTGAACAGCGATACCGTAATTCCAAGAGAAAGAGCGAGTTCAACGGACTGAGTTCCCGCGGCACGAACCGTCTCCAGGTTTCTACGCGCGGTGGACCGGGGGCGGAACAGGGCGCTCAGTGTGTCGGATTGCATCCAGTGGCGCAGGGTCTTCGGTGAATACCCGGCCGGATCCAGAAGGGACTTCGCAGACAGGGATTGAAAGAAATCATCAGGGGGGGATTGTCATACATCATGCGATGAACACTACCCCACTCTCCTTCTTTCCGCGAAAAGGAAGCGGAAATGGCCGGAGAAGGTTTATCCGCCTTTATGAACGCGCCGGGTGATGACACCGACCAGCAGCAGCAGGGCCGCCAGAGTGTTGGTGACTCCCAGCACCATCGCGATCTGGATCGGCCTGTCATGGAACACCATGACACCGACCACATAGGCGATGGCACAGGGCACCAAGCTGTAGCACCAGCGGAAGCGCTGCTGGGCCATTTCAAAATTCAGCAGGAGATAGGCAAACGCCAGCGGACACAACGCCAGCACCATGGCCCGGGTCAGGTGAATGACTTCCGCTGATGCGGCCGTAGCGGAGCCATAGAGAATCCGCAAGGGGAGCTGCGGGATCACCAGGCAGACGCCTACGACGCCCACAATGATGAGGCCGGCAAATGCCAGCGCGCGAAGCAACAGTCTCCAGCTTTCATCCGTCAGGGAACCGGTCGAGGTCACCTTGGGAAACAAGGCCATCGCAATGGGCACCGGGAGAAAGACCGCGGTGCGGGCGATAATCGCCGCCTTGGCAAAAAGGCCGACCGAATCCGCATCGAAGTAATGCTTCGCGAGGGTCGTGTCGAGATTCATCAGCATGGCGTAGCCCGCCAGACAGAAAAGGGAGGACCCCAGATATCCATAGGTTTCATGCGGGCTCACCCGCTTGCGGCGCGGCGGCAGGTGCAAGGTGCGGACGCCCCAGAAGCAGAGGCCCAGGACCACCAGAACCCCCACCCCTTGAGCTCCCAGCGCAGCCAACGCCGTCGCGGACACCGTAGCCGTCAGCAGACCGCCGAGAAGCAGCCGCGACCCGCCCCACGCCTGCGGGGCCCAGGCCAGCCAGCTGAATGCCTGCATCCCCTGCAGGAGGCCAAAGAAAATATTCATCCACAGACTGATGGCCAGCACCAAGAACGTCGTGACAATCAATCGTGGATCCACCCCGCCCCAGAAGGCCGCCAGCGGCTCCCGGAAGAAGAAGCCCCCGACCCCAATCACCACACTGATACCTAGAAACAGTTCCACCCAATGTAGAAACAGGGTCATCACCTCATCCCGCTTCTCTTCCTTGATCAGTTTGGATGTATAGTGGGCCAAGGTGTTCTGCAGGGCCAGCATCGGCGTACTGACGACCAGAATGATGCCCAGCATCGCGACCAGAGAACCGTATTCCGCACCGTCAAGCGTGCGGCCTACCACCATGTGAAATCCCGCATTGCATAGCGCACCGATAAAGGTGCCGACCATCATCATCGAGCCGTGTTTGAACAGACCCGACTCGTCTTTCCATGGAAGGGGGACCTTCATCCTCCTACCGGATCCAGTACAATGACGCGGCCGAACAAGCGGTCATAGAGCGAGACCACCCAGCAGAACGGCGAATACAGCAGGCGCAGGCGGCTGATGGCCAATAACATCTGGAAAGAGGCCCTCCCCACTTCGACCTTGGAGCCATCCACATCGCTCCAGACCGTGGGGATCTCCTTGATCGGATACTGGGCCCGGCGGGTCTGGAACAGCATGTCCACATCGAAGGCCCATTGGGTCAGACCGATGTGGGGAACGATCGCCCGCCAGGCGTCCGCGGACATCAGTTTGGCACCGCACTGCGTATCTGTGATGCTCAGCTTGAAGAGTGAGCGCACCATCCAGTTGAAAATCCGCGAGGCCAGGCGTCGATTCCAGGGCTGTCGCGGACTGACCTGTGCGCCGGGCAGGCGCCGCGACGCGATAATGAGTCCCGCATTGCCGATCTGCCCCACAAGATTGTTGAACGCCGAGGGCGGCGTGGCCCCGTCCGCATCCACAAATCCGATCCAATCGCCCCGGGCCAGGGCCCCGCCTGCCATGATCGCCCCGCCTTTCCCTATGGGATCGGGATCCACGATCACCCGCAATGCGGGATACTGCGGCATCAGGGCCCGAACAATCTGTTCAGTGGCATCACTGGAATGGTTGATGGAGACGATGACCTCACAATCACCCGGATAGCGCGCCGCGAAATACGGCAGATAGGCTTCCAGCATCCGCCCGATGCGGGCTTCCTCGTTATACGCCGGGACGACGATCGACAGCTTCATTCCTCAACCGTTTCTGCGGGGGGCGAATCACCCTCCAGTTCCTTCTGCAGTTGCCAGATCTCCAGCGTAGTGCCGGCCTGGCCAAATCCCGGGACGGACTCGACGCGCTCATACCGGGTCTCCAGCACCTCATCAAAAGCCATACGGTCTTCGCGGGAGACTTCCTCCACCTCCGGCGAACGGATACTGAGGCTATAACCGCTCAGGGCGGCTATGGAGGCATTGGTCGTCGAGGAGAGCATCTCCAGCATCATGTCGCGGTTCATGACGCCGATCTTTTCGGCGCGCTCGCGGGTCCAGTCGGGATAATAGCTGAACGGCCCCATTTCGAGGCCGTGCGGCACCGGCAGGCCGGCCTCGACTGCCAGATAGGTGTCCTGCGTCAGTAGTTCCGTCCCACCTTCGGCGAGCGACAGGTCCTTCACCCACTTGCCCATGTCCTGCAACTGGGCGACCGGGCTCTGATCGCGCAGGCGCCACCAGATGCGGTCGCGACCGGCCACGAACCAGCCCTGTGCCAAAGGCGAGGAAAATGCGTGCAGGCCGCACACCAGCCAGGTGAGCGTCAACAGGGTAAGGCGGCGGGCGCTGCGCGACTCGGCACTGCACCCGGCGAAACGGCGACTCTCCACCCGAAGCCACCAGCGGGTTCCCGTGGCCGCCAGCGCGGCGCACAGCACCGCATAGATGGGCACCTGATAATCATCATATGGGAATGGAGCCGCTAAATGGACCAGGCCCAGCACCAAGGCTGTCACCCAGAGGAAGGAATTGAATCCCGGTGCGATGTCCTCCGGCGAGGGCTCCGGCGGAGCGAGTTCGATGCCCTCGATGGGCGCACCGCGACGAATCACATGACGGAAGGCGGCCAGGCCTAAAAACAGGCAGCCGATCGCTGCCGGCAGGTAGGCTTGCGCCAAACGAGAGAGGCATCCGATCTTATAGGCCATCTGGGCGAGCAGCGGACCCGACTCGCGAAGGGAATGATATTCCACGATGCCAAAGAGGAATCCCTCCCTCCCCATTGCCATGAAGGGCAGCAGCGTTACCGCCAAGCCCAGAAATCCACCCAGCGCAAAGTCCAGCCACGCCCACGCCTTGAGGCGGTGGCGAAAGAGCAGCAGATAGAGCCCCCCCACGGCCAGAGCCGCCCCCAGAGAAATCCGGGTCGCCGCCGCGCAGGCCAGGAGAAAGCCGGAAGCAAAGGCGGCGCGGAAGGCCGACTTGCGATTCACAAAAGACAGTAGCGCCAATCCCGAACACAGGAACATGCCGGACAGGGCATAGGTCTTCACCACCGTTGTGAAGTAGGACTGATAGAGATTGACCCCGATGAGAATAAAAGCGAGCCCTGCGGTCAGTCGCTGGGCCTTTCGGGGGCCGGAACGCATCGCCAGCCACACGGCCGACAGCAGGCCTAGCGCGCCGAACAGCCAGGTCACCATGCGACCTCCCAGCAGCCCGAAGTGCCCCACCCAGCTATAGGTCCAGGAATAGACCAGCGGGAGCATCGGCGGCTGCGTAAACGCAAAATCCCGATAAGGCATCAACCCTTCGGTCATCTGCTTTGCGGCATAGAGATACCAGCCTTCGTCCTGGTTCAGCTCGCCCATCCAGAGATTCAGGCCCGACAGCATCAGCCAACTGGCGACGACCGCCAGCAGCAGGATGATGTGACCACAACGCCAGGCCCGGCAGGGGCCGCCAGTTTGTTTTTCTTGAGATTCCATATAAGCGGATGATTTTCGCCTAACGGGGAGCATGTCGCAATCTCAAAATGGTTGCCCACTGGGAAGGGCTGTCGCATACTGCCTGTATGAATATGACATCCTTTCCTGACATCCCGGATTCGCGCCTGGAAGAGTACTCCTCGGCCTTCACCCTTTCTGACATGGAGATCTTTGTCTTTCCCAGCCTTCTCTACCCGCTGGTGCTGGCCAATATCATGTCGCCCCGCATCTGGAAATGGCGCGAGGACCCCTGGTTTTCCAACTTCCCGAAGCTGACGCCCTATCGCCGGATCCTGCGTCTCAAGCAGTATATTATGGATCATTATGCCTTCAACCTGGACCTGGAGACCTGGGGTCTGACGACGCAGGAAAAAGAAATGGAGCGGTTTTCCCCCTATCTGGATCCGGAGACCATCGCCAAAAGCAATGCGCTGTTCGGCTACGAAGGCGATCAGTTCTATTTCGACCTCGATATCCGGCGGCACTTCGGCCTGGACAAATACACCAGCGACACTATTCCCTATTGGAAAACCGAAACCGTGGAAGCCATGGATTCGTTCCGCCATCAGCCCGGTCACCAGCGAGGTGCCGGCGAGTGCGTCTCTCTCTCCACCCTCTATGCGGCTGCGCTGTACATTCTGTGCGACATTCCGCTCGAGGACATCTTTCTGGTCGCCACCCCCCTGCACTCCCAGAACTTCATCGATGTGAAGGAAGGGGTTCTGACCAACAATCGGCGGCTCGTAACCAAAGCGATGTGGTTCAACGGCACGGTGCTGAGCACCAAAGCCCGGCGCGCCATGGAGAACGAGCAGATCACGATTGTCTCCCATGCCTCCGGCTATATCCACACGGTCTATCCGGAAACCGGAATCGATCCCGAGGCCTACGCGCGCTTTCAGCAGAAGCTGGGTGCCTTTGTGCAGACGCCCGTCACCCCTGAGATCCTCTACAACTTCCTGCGCCAAAGCCCGGAACGGCAGAAATGCTTCCAGTTCGAGCACGAAATCTTCGGCAAGCGGCGCTGGATCCCCGCAGAGAATGCCTACGCCTTCGAGAACTCCTGTTCCTTCAAGGTCTCAGACAAGACCCGGAAAAAACTCCTCAATGAAATCGAAGAGGATGAATTCTTCGCTGAACCTCTGACGGATCGCATTCCCCTGAACAAATTCGACCACTTTTTCCACCATCAGCATATCGATCTCGACAAGGAAGCGGATTGCCTGACCCTTGGCCGTGAATTCAACTGCTATCACACCGGTGCCTGTGAAATCATTGACGAGCTCCGCGCCTTCTGCCGCCTTCATCCGCATTGGCCCGATGCCGACAGCCCAAAGACTTTCATCCCCGGCCCCCGGATCGAACTGGCCAATGGTCTTTCACGGGAAGAAATCGTTGCCAGCCTCGAAGCCCAGCGGTCTGACAATCCAGCAGCTGATATGGCCTTCTATGCCGCCCGCGATCTGGCGCGGGTCGATCCCCGCCCCTTCCTCAAGGCCGCGATTGAACGCTCCCCTGTCTGCATCGATGCCGCCCGAACGCTGGATGACGCCATGGTTGCCGCCTGTCTCCGCGAAATGCCCAACGAATCCACCTACGACGAAACGCGCCTGGCTCAGCCCGACGAAGTCTGGAACTGCCGACGAGGAGACGGATTTGAAAAAGTGACCACGCTGGCTGCCGTGCTCCATGCCCGTAAACCGGAGGTTCCCTTCACCCTGCGGGCCACCGGCGACACCGCCAGCTTGGAATTCGATGGCGACACCTTCCGCTTCCCGACGGCGAAAGGACTCGATCTGGAACTACGCTGGCCCATCGCTTAACCCCATACCAAACCCCAGAGGAACCCCCGATGAACAACTACAGTGAATGGATGGATATGGTCGGATCAGGCCTGGATTTTGTCGGGGTCATGGTTATTGTAATCGGCGCGGTTGTTTCCACATTCCTATATCTATTTGGCCGGAAAGAGGCCACGGTGCCGCCCTTCAAGCGTTATCGACAGGGGCTTGGAAAATCGATTCTGCTTGGACTAGAATTCCTTGTGGCCGGCGACATCATCCGGACAGTCGTCGTCGCCCCCACGCTGGAGAATATTACGACGCTCGGTCTGATTGTCCTGATCCGAACCTTCCTCAGCATGACCCTGCAACTGGAAGTGGATGGCCACTGGCCCTGGCAGCCCAAGCCCGCCGCTATCCCCGTCCCCACAGAAACCGACCAGTAGACCCTCCGTCCCGGGATTCAGAATCTGCCGACAGGACGCGACGGCCAACCGGTTCCCGGCCTCTAATTAAACCAGAGGGCGAATCCGACAAACTGGCCGTTGAAGGTCCGCATCAGGCGACTCCAGAAATTGGGATCCGTCAGCCTGCCTTCTTCCAGATAGGGGACAGCGCCTGTACCCTGAACCCAGAGGACTAGATCAAAGGTCTCCGGCTCTGTAAACACGCGCCGGAGGTTCACGCCCAGCGGCTTTTCGCCCCGCCAGAACGGGATCAGGTTTTCGCCGGCCAGCAAGCTTTCGGCCTCATCCAGGAAGGCCCGCCATTGCACCACCATGTCCTCTGTGACGTTCACGCCGGGCACCACGCCGGTCTGGTTCGAATTCGGGATCCATTCACAGTCGTCGTCCGTCTCCTTTTCATAGAGATCCCAGGAAGTCCGGCTGAGCGAAACGACCTGCTCCAGATGACCGAGCGCGGCTTCGCTTCGGGAGGCATCCGCCACCGGCAGATTCAACAGATGGATGAGCGCAATAGCATCGATGAATGGCGTGTAGTCATGCCGCCCCGGCTTCGACTGCCGCAGGAAAGGATAAGACGTCACCGGATCGCTAAAAAACAACTGGGCTGTATGGTCGAACAACTGGGAATCGTCATGGGCCAGATAGAAATCGAGCAGGGCCGTAAGCAAATGGCAGTACCCGCGGAGCCAGTAGACATCTCCGGCATCCAGACGTACGAGGAAGGTGTCGGCCTGCTCCTTCGTGATTTTCACACGCCGGTTCAGCTTGGCATAGATGGTCCACAAAGCCTCCGTTTCCTCCCCTTCTCCGCTGCTATTGAAATCCAGATGACCTCGACCGATATGGACCCCCAACTTGACGGCTTCACTGTTTATGCCAGACAGGGTTTTCTCTGCAGCCATCAAATCCTCAACGAACCGCGCCAGGATCTGTCGAGCCTCCCCGTTGCTGATCGGCTTAGGATCCGGATTATGCGGGACCGGAATCCGCAGAAATGGAATGGAGCGTGCGAATTCGCTATCCGTTCGCAGACCATAGCGGTACCAAGACTGCCCCAGAGTCTGAACCGCTTCTGCAAACTGCAGAAACCCCGTCGCCAAGCGCAACTGGTCGTTCTCCGGCGTCCCAATCAATTCGGCCGACAGCTCCTGAACACCTTCCGAGACCCGGGCCCCGGCCAGATAGCCATTCATCCGCTCTTCGACCGTTCCCGCCCCATCGGCACGGCAGGAGGCCGATGTGAGAATGACAATGAAAAGACTCAATACCCAAGCATAAACAATACGGTTCATGATCGTTCTCCTGTTCTTTACGCCCTTCGCTACGTCTTCAAGATTAAGCCTGGAAAACCGAAGGGTCAACGGTGAAACCGCTCAACAAGCGTGACCGAACTCAAAACGGATTCAAAAAGGAGACAAAATTGGCTGAATTAGATCCTTGTTAGCCAGTGGCTATTGCAACAGGGGGCCACGATTGAGCGGTGAGAACTTCGTGGGGACCTATTGAAGGCCCAAAATGGCCTTCTGGGAGCCTCAAGGCAAG
>Ga0207996_1001710_pt1 | contig 14592 bp, 14 predicted proteins | sample AntAceMetag02UKG_FD_184773 | JGI IMG/M metagenome (GOLD analysis project Ga0207996, IMG submission 184773) | Saline lake microbial communities from Ace Lake, Antarctica - Antarctic Ace Lake Metagenome 02UKG (SPAdes) (version 2) | ecosystem: Environmental > Aquatic > Non-marine Saline and... | reverse complement strand
CAATGCAGTGGCGGAAAGTTTCTTTGGCTCTTTGAAAAAAGAACGAGTCCATTCAATGAATTACAAAAATAGGGCTGAAGCAAAAGCAGACATAATTGAATACATAGAGATGTTTTACAACAGCTTTTGGAAGCATTGTCACTTGGGTAATAAAAGCCCCAGAGAATTTATGGAAAACTGGCAAAGACAAAAGGAAATCGCATAAAAAAAACTGTCTACTTTTACTTGACCATTCCAGATCCATCTGGTTGATTTGAGCAAGCATTTGGAAAAACTTATTAGTCTCCATATAGTCCTCCTCTTTTTTGATGGTATATCAAAAAAGATAAGGCCGATGGGGTTGTTTTTCAACATTTAACGCGAACATAGCCAACAAAAAAGACTAGAGGCTATCTTGGTGTTTTTATAACGGGAGTCCAGAAAAAAGATACTAAATTCCAAGCCGTGCCCTTTCTTTTTTCTGGCGGATGGCACATGCTTTAATGAAAGCACCCTCCATACCATGTTTTCTAATAGAAACAGACGTCTTTCCCTGCCTGCCTTCAGTTGTAACCCAACTTACTTCATAACGATTAAAACCATCATTCAATCTAACACCGACAACACCAGTGCCTGAGTTGCTCACGGTTACAAGGTGTTTATTGGTTCGAATCTTACCTAGTTTCTTTTCAGTAGAATCACGCCACGCTATGGCAGAAAGTAAACTGGAATAGCGACCACCACATTTTTTATCTGAAAAAAACTTTGAATGGGTTTTCCCCTGAAACCGCACTCGAACATACCAACCATGAGTGCGTTTTGATTCCTGGTCTATCCTGGCAATGTCTTTTTGCCTTTTTAACATAAACTCTTTCTGCTTTTCCTGATCCATACCGTTTCCTCTTTCGCTAAAATCTATAAAATGAATAAAATATAAAAGTAAAAATTATTTTGATATATGGTAAGACCATAAGGCCTTCAATTAGGCGGTGACGAACTATATAAGAATGAGTGCTGATGTCACATGGGAAAATTACTACTTGCCTTGTCAGGTGCTGTCAACCATTATCAACAACCTTCGCAACACCCGCAAACACGTGTTAACCTGTTAACGTCAGGTGTTAACAAAGCTAAGCTCTCGAAACCTTAATAATCTTCCATTTTGGTATTAAAAAAACATGAATACCTGCAAAAATACTTTTTTTACTTTTTGTCAGACAATTACCCAATTACGGTCGGAAAATGGTTGTCCATGGGACCGGAAACAAACAGCCAGAACTCTGGTAAAATATATCTCTGAAGAATGCGAGGAGCTTCTTGAGGCAATTGAGGAAGGGGATCCCACTCACCTGTGTGAAGAAATTGGTGATGTTCTTTTTCTTTTGGTATTACTTTCGGAAATCAATTCAGAACTCAAAAACTTTACTATTGAAGATGTCCTATCTAATATTAATGAGAAAATGATCCGAAGGCACCCTCATGTCTTCGATGGAGTTGTGGTGAATAACGAAGAAGAACTGAAAATACTTTGGGAAACAATCAAATCCGCAGAAAAAGAAAAAAAAATAAATTGACACAATCGAACTCTCAAGGTATTTAAGAAGGTTTCTTTATAGAGATACGTACGAAACGTATTCCTGTTTCACAATGTGTGAGACAGCACCTCTTCGCTCTTACAATACGTAAGAGCCTACCACCGGGGATTTTTCCCCATATCATGAGTCCAAGAGGAGGAACTTATGCGCAGGTATGAAACGATCTACATTCTTCGCCCCACTATGAGTGAGGATGAGGTCACCGCAGTTATAGATAATACGAACACAATTCTTGGTGCCGATGGCGGCCAGATGATTTCCCTTGATAAATGGGGACTTCGCACTCTCGCATATGAGATCAAGAAAGAAACCCAAGGGTATTATGTTTTCTCTGATTATGCTTCTGATCCAGCAAATGTGACTGAGATGGAGCGTAAATTCAGAATCGACGACTCGATCATGAAGTATTTGACTATTAAACTCGCCGATTCCATTGACGAAGACGGTATTGCTGTTGCCCGTGGTGAATATGAAGCTGCAGTGGTTGCTGCTGCTAAGGCTGCAGAAGAGACCAGTAGCCAGGAAGAAGAGCAGACTGAAAAGAGTCCAAAAGACGCAAAAGTTGCCACAACTGAAGCGACTGCAAATGACGTAAAAGTTGCCACAACTGAAGCGACTGCAAATGACGTAAAAGTTGCCGCAACTGAAACGACTGCTTAATTCATAGCCAAAGAGCAATCGATACCATATTCGATTCAGGAGAGTAATATGCTACCTAAAAAAAGAGTTTTTCAAAGAAAAAGAGTCTGTCGTTTTTGTACCGACAAAGAAGTAACAATTAACTATAAAGACCCGAAGACCCTTCGCAATTTTGTTACCGAACGCGGTAAGATCATTCCCCGCCGAATATACGGAACCTGTGCTACTCACCAGAGACAGCTTTGCGAGGCCATAAAACGCGCTCGCCAAATTGCTCTGCTCCCCTATTCAGGTGCCACTCAAAGGTGATTTTCTCTGAAAAGGTTGTGAATCCGTGAATGAGGAAATATCAAAGCCTGAAGATGTAAAATATCTACAACATATCTTACTCGTCACAGCTGTTATCCTTATTCCCGGTTTATTAGGAGCTATTTTTGGTTGGGTACACGGGCTTCTTCCTCTTCTGGTCTTTTACTATCTGTTACGATACGGAAGGAACAGAGGAAAAAAATACATCCTGTTTGGATGTGCACTTGCCTGCATTGCAGGCCTGGCTTTTCAGATTATTGAACAGCTATTGTTTTCATTAACTTTAATTCCTGTGGGGTTTGTACTCGCAGGCTCTGCCCGAAATGAAGAATCAATTTCGTCGGCAGTCATTAAAGGAACGATTGCTCTCGCCGGATCGTGGATAGTTGTTACAACGCTCCTCACATTTGGACTCGACGATCATCCATACAATCTTTTGATCAGCTCTATAAATCAGGGGATGAATGAAGCAATAGCATATTATAAAGTAAACAGTTCTGTGCCTGCAGAAACACTTTTGCTGCTCGAACAGACATTTACTCAAATGAGAATCTGGATACCAAAAGTGATGCCGGGCATACTCGCCTGTATCACGCTTTTGATTACCTGGTTTGCCATGGCAATCGGAAACCGCATGCTTCACAAGAACAGCGGTACTGGGCCATGGCCTGAGTACAGGTTCTGGGCACTGCCGGAAAGGTTAGTCTGGGTATTTATTATCGCCTCAATATTGGTAGTTCTGCCACTGGAACCCGGCAGAACTATTGGGCTTAATGTCGTTATGGTCAGTACGTTACTGTATTGCTTCCAAGGCATTGCCATTATGCTCTTTTATTTTTCAAAATGGAGTGTACCATTATTTTTGCGAACATTAATTTATGTCCTGCTCTTCTTTCAAACCTTCGGGATTATCCTTCTTGGAATCCTTGGAGTTGCCGATGTGTGGACGGACATCAGACGACTAAACCGTGGTGAACAGGAAAGCGATTAGACGTATTACAAACAAAAGATACCTTTGTATATATAGTACAGCTCAGGTTGATATACGAACGTAGTTAAGGAGATTACAATGGAAGTTATTTTAAAAGAAACTATCGACACTCTTGGCAGGGAAGGTGATATCGTTACGGTTAAAGCCGGATATGGGCGCAACTACCTTCTCCCCCAGCAAAAAGCCGTTGCAGCCAGTACCGCAAACGTCGCAATTTTTGAAAAGAATCAGGCTGAAATTCAGTCCCGCATTCAAGATGAAATAAAAGTTGCTGAGGCACTTGCTAAAAAACTTGCAGGCACTACTCTCAGTATTGCAATGCTTACCGGAAGCGAAGAGAGACTCTTTGGTTCGGTTACTTCGAATGACATCGCTGCAAAACTTGAAGAAGATACCAAAGTCACAATAGACAAGAAAAATATCCTTCTTCGGGATCCCATCAAAGAACTTGGAGAAAGCAGTGTGACCGTAAAGGTGGGATTTCAGACAACAGTGGAAATCACAGTTGCAGTTGTTCCACTTAAGGAAAAAGAGGAAGCGTAACTCCCCCTTTTTGTCCTATTCTTTTCTGATAGTACTTTTTTGTATTATCAGAGAACTTACAACACACTGTCAGGACGATTATGTCTTGTACAGTGTGTTGTTGTTTATACCCGTTGCCACCTTGTTGTCACTATGAATTCACCACCACCCGACGCCCCTCCGATCAACTCTCCCGGTGGAAGGATGCCTCCACAAAATGTCGAAGCCGAACAGTCGGTTCTTGGCACCATCCTTCTTTCAGACCATGCCCTTTCAACTGTTCTTGAGCTCCTTGTAAGTGAAGATTTCTATAAAGTTAATCACAAGCTTATTTTTGAAGCAATGATTGTACTTTTTGAACGAAACGAACCACAGGATATTATCACCGTTTCGAACCAGCTCAAAGATTTTAACCAGCTCGAAAAGGCCGGCGGTGTAGCATATCTCGCGACACTTACTTCCATTGTCCCTGTGACCGCAAATCTTTTTCACTACGCCAAGATTATTCGCCAGAAGGCAGTTCTCAGAAATCTTATCTCTGTAAACACAGATATTGCCAGTCGTTGTTATGAAGAACAGGGCGATATCGATACACTTGTCGATGAGGCGGAACAGGCCATTTTTGAGATCGCCAGAAGTAAATCTGACAAGAGCTTCACTCCCTTAAGAAGCATTGTGCCAGATGCCTTTAAGACCGTGGAGTTGCTCTACAGTAGGCAGGAGCAAATCACAGGTGTACCCACGGGTTTTACAGAACTCGACAAAATGACAGCCGGTTTCCAGCCATCGGATCTTATTATTGTTGCCGGACGACCTTCCATGGGAAAGACAGCTTTTGCCATGAATATCGCACAAAATGCTGCTATTTTCCAGAATACCGGTATTGCCGTATTCAGCCTTGAGATGTCCAAAGAACAGCTTACCATGCGACTCCTCTGCTCGACAGGGCTTGTCGATTCACAGCGTGTACGTACCGGAAAACTTCACAATGAAGACTGGCCAAAACTTACCCGTGCCGTTGGTATGCTCACCGAAGCTCCCATTTACATTGATGATACCGCTGCCATTTCTGTCCTTGAAATGAGGGCAAAGGTTCGCCGTCTTGCTGCCCAATATCCTCTCGGTATGATCATTGTGGATTACCTGCAGTTGATGCGCGGCAGAAACTCCACCGAGAACAGAACCCAGGAAATCAGTGAAATTTCAAGATCCCTCAAAGCCATGGCCAAGGAACTGAAAGTTCCCGTTGTTGCCCTGTCACAGCTGAATCGAAGCCTTGAGAATCGACCGGACAAACGTCCCATGATGTCTGACCTTCGTGAATCCGGTGCCATTGAGCAGGATGCCGATGTGATCTGTTTTATCTATCGTGATGAAGTCTATAATAAAGCAGAGGATAACCCCAATAAAGGTATTACTGAAATAATCATTGGCAAGCAAAGAAACGGCCCCACCGGGACTGTCAAATTGACATTCATTAAAGAGCACACTATGTTTGAAAATCTTAGTCCTTTTGATGAACCTGATTCGTTTCAATCAGAATAATACCTTATAAACACCGTACAGTTACACTGTAAGAGGTCACCCATATATGTCTTCAAATGCAACCCCGGAAACAATCTACGACTTTAAATCCATCGAAAAGTCCTGGCAGGATAGATGGCTAAATAACGCCACCTACAGAGCAAACATGAAAAGCGACATGGAAAAGTACTATGTCCTTGAAATGTTCCCCTACCCTTCCGGTCGCATTCATATGGGGCATGTCCGCAACTACTCCATTGGTGATGTGGTGGCTCGTTATAAACGCCTTCGCGGATTTAACGTTCTTCACCCCATGGGATGGGATTCATTTGGGCTGCCTGCTGAGAATGCTGCCATAAAAAATGACACCCACCCTGCCCGTTGGACCTACGACAATATCGACTACATGCGTAATCAACTGCGTCAGCTAGGACTCTCCTATGACTGGGACAGGGAGATCGCCACCTGCAATCCCAAGTATTATAAATGGGAACAACAGATTTTTCTTGAGATGTACCAAAAAGGCTTGGTGTACCAGAAGACCACCACTGTAAACTGGTGCCGGTCCTGTCATACCGTTCTTGCCAATGAGCAGGTCATCGAAGGGGCATGCTGGCGTTGTGATGAATTAGTCGATGCCAGGAAGATGAATGGCTGGTTTTTTAAAATTACAGACTACGCTGAAGAACTGCTTGAGAGCCTGGACCAACTCAGCGGCTGGCCAGATAAAGTCATCACCATGCAACGCAACTGGATTGGTAAATCCACCGGTCTCCAATGCGACTTTCCAGTCGAAGGGTTCGACAATAAAGAAACGCTTTCCATTTTTACCACACGGCCCGACACCATATTCGGCGTCACCTTTATGTCCATTGCCCCAGAACATCCTCTGCTTGAGATCCTTCTCAAGGACAATCCCAGGGAACAGGAAGTCAGCGAGTTTGTACAACGCATTATTAAAGAAAAACAGCAGCAATCTAATCAGGATTTTACAGAAAAAGAAGGAATAGACACCGGGTGCTTTTGCATCAATCCTTTTAACGGTGACAGGATCCCCATATTTGTAGCCAACTTTGTTCTTATGGCCTATGGAACCGGCGCAGTTATGGCCGTCCCAGCCCACGATCAACGCGATTTTGAATTTGCAAAAAAATATAATCTTACAATCAAACCCGTTGTTGTTCCAAAGGATACACAAATTATCGGCCAGGAGATGGAGGAAGCGTCTTCCCTTGCCGGTGTCCTTATAGATTCTGGATCATTCTCTGGAACTGACTCGGAACAAGCTAAAGAAGCCATAATTAAGTATGCGAGATCTAAACAGATAGGGGATTCTAAAATCACCTACCGTCTCCGTGATTGGGGTATTTCAAGACAACGCTACTGGGGAGCGCCTATCCCCATGATAGAATGTGAAACCTGTGGCACCCAACCCGTCGCCATCGACGACCTTCCTGTTACTCTCCCTGAGGATCGTGGTTCGCAGCAAAATGATTGTGCGCCACTTCATCAAAGGCCTGCCTTTTACGAGACAAGTTGTCCCAAATGTGGTGGCACAGCAAAAAGAGCAACGGATACCATGGATACCTTTGTTGAGTCATCATGGTATTTTGCACGGTATGCCAGCCCTCGTTTTACCGATTCTCCGTTGAACAAGTCAGAGGCTTCGCATTGGCTACCCGTTGATCAGTATATTGGAGGAGTTGAACATGCCATACTCCACCTTCTCTATTCACGTTTTTTCACTAAGGTCCTTCGAGATCTCGGCTACCTCGAAATTGATGAACCTTTTACCAATCTGCTCACCCAGGGCATGGTAATTAAAGATGGTGCAAAAATGTCAAAATCAAAAGGAAATGTGGTCGATCCAAGTGATCTTATCAGTGAGTATGGCGCAGATACAACCAGGCTCTTTTCACTTTTTGCTGCTCCCCCGGAAAAAGATCTTGAATGGAATGCCAAGGGAGTAGAGGGCTGTTATCGATTCTTAAATAGAATCTTTCGTTTTGTGCAGTCCAACCTCGATGCAATTACTGCAGGCGGAGAAATAAAGACTGCTGATTTAAAGGCATCAGAACGCGAACTGCACCGCAAAACCCACCAAACCATTAAACGTGTCACAGCCAACATAGAAAATAATTTTCATTTCAATACTGCCATCAGTGCAGTCATGGAACTTTTTAATACATTGACGTCCCTTAGCGGTGACAAAAAGAAAGCGCCCCTGGGAAACCATGTTATTAAAGAGGCAGTAGACAGTATGCTGGTTCTTCTCTACCCCATGGTCCCACATTTCTGTTCAGAACTCTGGAGTACAGTTCACAAAGGCAGCTCCATTGAGAACGAGCAATGGCCTTCATGGGATGAAGATACAGCCAGGGAAGACGAATTAACTATTGTTATCCAGGTTAAGGGAAAAGTGCGATCACGGCTTTTGGTATCGCCTGATATTGACGATGCAACTCTTGAGGAAATGGCATTAAAAGATGAGCAGGCCTTAAAATTTATCGATGGCCAGCCCATCAAAAAAGTTATTGTCGTTAAGAAGAAACTTGTTAATATTGTTATTTGAGGATACCATCTACCTCATCTGACTTATATTTATAATTAATGTTTAACTATTTAGCGTGGCACGGTTTTACCCTAACTTCTGAGCTGTAACTGTTCAGATTACCTTTTGTGGAGCATACCATTGAAAATTAGAAAGCTTCTTATCCCCATTCTTCTGGTTGCGGTTTTAATTCTTGCCTCCTGCGGATACCATAACCCCTACATCTATTCAGGACCGGACCGAAACCTCTATATCACCAACTGGCACAACCGAACGAATGACCTCTTACTCGACGCCAAAATTTACCAATCCCTTACCCGCTGGTATCAAAAATCAGGAAGCATAAAAGTCACCAAACAGAAAGAAGGTGCTCAACTTATCCTGGCTGGAGAAATTATATCCATAGATCTTCCTAGTCTTACATATGGCGCCGGTAATAATGCAACTGAAGTGAGAGTACTTCTCACTGTACGCTATATTTTAAAAGATATTGAAAGCGGTAAAGTACTTATGGAAGTTGGAAATGAAGTCTGGTCTGAAGAGTATCCAGTTGGCGCAAGTTCATCTGAAAGCTCAGATAATGAAAAAGAGGCCCTTGCAATTATTATCGATGACTTATCAGAAAAAATTTACATTAAGACTCTTGGAATTCTTTCCAAAGAAACAATATAACTTCAGGTAATTATCCACCCAAATTGAGTTTGAGTCGGAATTGCATAACGAATACGTTGGTAGGAAACTGGGGACATGACCCAATTCATCTTTGTCTTTTGAATTGGGATCGTGTCCCCCGATTCCGCGAAATAATTTTAAAATAGCATCATTCACTAGCAATAAAAAAAAGGCCGTTACATTTGGAACGGCCTTTTTTATTGCTAAAAACTCTTGGGATATTTCTGCTTTTTTTAACCGAGCATTGCTTCCATTTTAGCTGCAATTGATTTCCCATCAAGTCCCTGACTGGTATACAGATCAGAAGGCTTTCCTGACCCGCCATACTGGGCAACGCCCGATCGCTGGAAGGTAATTCCCTTTCCAGTTTCTGCAAGGATAGTCCCCACCATGCTCCCCAGACCGGTTTCAATATGGTGATCTTCAACCGTTAAAACTACCCCGGTTTTCGCAGCTCTGAGAACCGCTTCCTTATCAATTGGTAAAAGAGAGGCCATATTTAATACTGCAACTGAATGTCCATTCTGTTTCAGTATTTTCCATGCCTCCATCACCGCAGGTACCACGGCACCATAGGTAATAATTGCAGCATCGCTTCCTTCACGTATCCAGTCGCCTTTACCGGCTTGAAAGCTATAATCCGTATCAAAAAACACAGATCCATCTTCTTTTGTAATTACAGGAGTCTTCGAACGTCCCATTCCAACAAAAACATTTCCGGGTTCAGTGGCAATATACCTGATAATACGGTCTGTCTGGTTGGGGTCCGCGGGCATAAATACAGATGATCTGAAATAGTTGCGAAACAATCCGAGATAATCAATACACTGATGGGTTGGTCCATCTTCACCAACATCCAACCCTACATGAGTAGCAACTACTTTGACACTGGCATGGTTAAAGTCATTGAGACGATTCTGATTGTAAACCTCGGATACTGCAAATACGCCAAAGGTGCTGAAAAATGTTACCAACCCCAGGCTGGCAAGTCCTCCGGCCATGGATGCAGCATGATGTTCCTGAATACCTGCTTCCATATAGGCTAAGGGAGAATGTTTGTGAAATCCCCCCATCTTCACAGATCCTTCAAGGTCACATGAAATACCAGCAATCACTAGATTGGTATCACTGTTATTGGCCTCGGCCAGACCAAGCAAAGCATTACCGTATGCAGAACGATTATCAAGCATGGTTCCGGCTTCATAAAGAATTGGATCACCGCCACTTACAGTTACGCTGGGAGCACTGTATTGTTGAATAGTCTCGGTAGCAACAGGATTTTCGCGTAGTGTAGTCCATTTGTCAAACTCATCTTCTACACCAAGTTCCGCCATTGCTTTAGTCAGGGATTGGCGATCAAGTGGTGATCCATGATATTTAGGAATGTTTTCCATAAAGGATATCCCTTTACTCATGGTGGTACGCGATACAATAACCGTGGGAACACCATCCTCTTTCTGGTAGGCCTTGGAGAAAGTCTGAAAGTAGGCATTTGTATCATGGCCATCTTCCTGATATTGAACGTCCCAATTATTGATAGAATACAGGGAGCGAATCGATTGAGGCATAACCTCTTCCGTGGTACCGCATATCTGAAGATGATTTCTATCGACGATCACTATCAAGTTATCGAGTTTATATTTTGAGGCATAGCGAATGGCTTCAATAATCTGTCCCTTCTGGTGCTCACCATCTCCCATGAAAACGATAACCTGATTTGGTTTTTTCTGAATTTTAAATCCATGTGCCAACCCCACCGCTGTGGAAAGCCCCTGTCCGAGATTCCCGGTATCCCATTCAACACCGGGAACAATTCGCTCAACGTGACCAGGGAAACCTGAACCTGTACGACGAAATCCTGACAGAAAATCCTCTTCTGTGAAGTAGCCATATTCAGCTAGGGTCGAATACACAGCAGGAGAAACATGACCAATACTCATAATAACTCTGTCACGTTTCTCCATGCCAGGATTGGTAGAATCATGGCGCATACAGCCATAGGTTACGAGAAGATTATCAAGCGTTGAGAGAGAGCCACCAGGATGTCCAGATCCTGCCAGACTGGTAGATAAGAGAATGTTTTTAGCACAGCGTACGCGCATTGCTTTCAGTGTGCTCAACTCCTCACTGGACAATTCACTGGATTGCATAGTAAGTTGCAAGGTCATTTGGGTCTCCATAAAATAATTAGTGATCTGCCAATAAAAAAGGCAGGAAAATAAACAAACGGATATAAAGCACTTCTGAACAGTTACAGCTCAGAAGTTAGGGTAATATCGTGCCCCGCTGAATAGTTACAAATTTTCAAAATACTAACAAATTCAGTTTATTACTAAAACATGTGTAAAATTTTACAATTCTAACTCGTTTACAAAAAAAAATCAGCTGTAAAAACATATGCTGCAAATCGAAAAAACAACTTTAGATTCACCTTTCATTTTAGCCCCACTTGCAGGCTATTCAGACCTTCCTTTCAGGATACTCTGCCGTGAATACGGTGCAGGACTGGTTGTCTCTGAAATGGTGAGTTGTCACGGACTGGTTTACGGCCAGGAAAAAACAATACACATGCTTGCATCCTGCGCTGCCGAGCAACCGGTATCCTTTCAGCTCTTTGGCTCCGACCCCGTTATTATGGGAGAGGCTGCTGCCCTGCTGAGTGAATATTCTCCAACATTTATAGATATCAATATGGGATGTCCCGTTCGCAAGGTCACCAAAAAAGGAGCAGGTTCTGCATTAATGAAAGACATTGGACTTGCAGAAAAAATTGTTCAAACTGTTATCAGTAAATCAAAGGTACCCGTAACACTGAAAACCAGAGCCGGAATAGATAGGGACCGTATAACGGCTATAGAGTTTGCTAAAATGTGTGAAAGCACTGGTGTTGCAGCTATTACCATTCATGGGCGAACCTGGGCCCAGGCTTTTTCAGGGACAGCCGACTGGGATATTATCCGTAGAGTTAAGGAAGCTGTCTCCATTCCTGTGATTGGTAATGGGGATGTGCATAGCTACCAAGAGGGCCTTTCAAGAATTGAAGAAACATGCTGTGATGGTGTAATGATTGGACGTGCAGCTCTGGGTAATCCATGGGTTTTCCAAAAAGACGGAAGACCGGATTCCTTAGACGATATACTCCACACGGTAGAGCGGCATCTAGAACTTATGGAAAGATACCTTGATACCAAAAGACTTCTTGCCTATATCCGAAATCATATCGGCCGTTATTTCTCTGCATTTACCGGTAGCTCAAAAATAAGGCAAGCTATCCACAGCTGCAACAGCTTTACAGCGCTACAGGATTATATAGTAGCCCTGCGCAGGACTTGATTTTCACTTAGCCATCTCAAAAATGGCCTTTTTACAAGCCTAGCAACTTTAACAGCATTAGCCGTTTTCTCGGAGTCTTCGTTTACCTGTTTTTGAGTACAGAAATGAAGAAATAAGGCACTTAACAATGGCCTTAATGATTTTTATTTGTTAACGTCACTTAACGAGTTAACAAACCCTTAACACTTTAAGAGAGCGTACAATCGAATCTTCAATGATACCAAAGGAACAGATCAAAGACTATTTCTGTGATAACTGGAAAGACGTCGTAGACAAAATGAAAGAAGGGCTTATGCTCGTCGATCTTAAGGGGAATATCCTGTATGCCAATAAAGCTCTGGAAGATTTGCTCCATTACAGTAAAGAGGAAATACTGGGAAAACCCTGTAATATACTGGAATGCGACAATTGCTTTGGCCATGACATAACTGAAGAAGGAAAGCACTGCAGTCTTTTCAGAAAAGGAGATGTCAGCGACCTTCACTGCTCTTTTAAACGAAAAGATGGTACCCGCGTTGAAGTACTCAAAAATGCAACTGTTCTAACCGATAAAAATGGTGCTATCGTTGCCGGTGTCGAAACTCTCACGGATCTTACCGTTGTAATCGACAAAGAAAGAGAGATTTGTGACCTACGTAAGGAACTCAATCGCGAAAATGGATTCCATGGCCTTATAGGAAACAGCTCAACCATGCAGCAGGTTTACGAGCTCATCAAAAGTGCTGCTCTATCCAATGCTCCTATAATTATTTATGGGGAGAGCGGTACCGGAAAAGAATTAGTGGCTAGTGCAATACACAAATTAAGTAGAAGGGTCAATGCACCATTTATTAAGGTAAATTGTGCCGCATTAAACGAAAATATTCTTGAAAGTGAACTTTTTGGCCACACCAAAGGTGCCTTTACCGGAGCGGATCGAAACAGAACTGGTCGTTTTGAGGCAGCAAACAGGGGATCCATTTTTCTTGATGAAATTGGTGACCTACCACTTGCTATGCAGACAAAACTTCTCAGAGTCCTTCAGGAACAGGAAGTGGAACGTGTCGGTGATCATCAGCCTATTCCAATTGACGTTCGGGTGATATCAGCAACTAATAAAAACCTGAACAATCTGATGCTTGAACAGAAATTCAGAGAAGATCTCTTTTACAGAATAGGTGTTATTCCAATCACTATTCCACCATTGAGACACCACCCTGAAGACATACCGCTTCTTGTAAAAACTTTTATTGATAGCGCAAATCTTAAGATAGAGAAGGAGATAACGACTATTCGCAAAGATGCCCTTGATCTTTTAGTAGATTATCACTGGCCAGGAAACATTCGAGAACTTATTAATGTTATAGAATATACGTTTGTAATATGTCCAGAGGATGAGATCACCCCCAAGCATCTTCCACAACAATTCCAGAAAGGCACTCAAGCCAAAGCTGATAGAGGTGGTCATCAACTAGGCGCATCCCAGAACAGACGAGATCAATTACTCCACGCCATTAAATCTGCCAATGGAAACAAATCCGAGGCAGCAAGAATACTCGGCATTTCAAGGGTTACCCTATGGAAACACCTCAAGAAATACAATATTACAGTTGATAAATCTGCTTACTAACACAACGTGTAATCTCATCGTAAGTGAAATTCAAAGGCAGTGATCAAACTGAGGGAGGGTGAAGATCGGTCAGTGTTTTTAGACTCAGCACCTTTTTATCAGAAAAAAAGCCGTTTTTTCAACTACTTTTATTATCTAAAGCAGTAGCAAAAAAAGAGCGGCAATCCATCGTTGATAAAAAAACTATCTCTGATATTCGATCAATTCATATACTTAGATACGGTATCATCGGACATAAATGTTTCGGTAACTTCTGAACTCATAATCTCATTATCAACATTCCACCCACAAAGATCATAATCAGTCCATTCATCATCAAGAGCAAAAGCGGGAGAGCTAATAAAAGTAAAAACAATTAGTCCGGTAAGCATTAATATATTTTTCTGATTCATGATGTTCTCCGTTTATATTTGTGGTTGGATAAAGAGTAAATCAGAATTAAGTACCTTAGAGATTCTTTTTAAATTCGCACTGGTTTCTTTTTTTTAAAAAATTCGGTAAAGGTAATTTCACCCCTCAAGGAAGTGTAGATCTGAGTGCCGGCTTATCATCCCTCACCGGTCTTAGTTCATGATTTCATTTTTTGTTTTTAATGAATCCAAAGTGGCCACCAGCGAATTTGATTTTCACGGACATGGATACGTGTCAAGAAAACTGAAACAGGATCAGCGGTTCCCGAACCAGCCTGAATTGCACCAATAACGGCAATTCCTAATTTTGGTTTCGTAAACTTTTACAACACCTGAATTCAAGTGATAAGTGCATAGCCCATTATTTTTTGGACATTAACGCCTGTTAAGCTTTCAAACGCTTCATAGGGCGTTTTGAAGTTAAGACATTTTCTTGGTCTGTTGTTCAACTTATCCAC
>Ga0207996_1001709_pt1 | contig 14593 bp, 13 predicted proteins | sample AntAceMetag02UKG_FD_184773 | JGI IMG/M metagenome (GOLD analysis project Ga0207996, IMG submission 184773) | Saline lake microbial communities from Ace Lake, Antarctica - Antarctic Ace Lake Metagenome 02UKG (SPAdes) (version 2) | ecosystem: Environmental > Aquatic > Non-marine Saline and... | reverse complement strand
ATCACTGGCAACGGCATCCGGGGCAGTTACTGAATCATTAAAAGCAACATCAACTGCACTATCCAAATCATAGAGTACATCGCCGGAGGCAGCAGAGGTAAAGACAATAGTGCTTAAATCACCCGGGCAGCTGGCTACTGCTATATCAACAGTAGTGCCAATCTTTGCCGTGACTCCGGCCAGAATAGAGATAGCACTCTCAGCAATGGCCGGGGCATTAGTATCAATCTCAAAGGTACCTGAAACACAGGTGCCTTCAACATTATCATCTATATCTTCTGCCAATGAACTGGAAACAGTTACAACAGCTGTTTCTTCATTTTCATCTGCCACACTAAAGGTCTCTGTCCAGATTTTTGAGGTGCCATCCCAACTCCCGTCATTTTGAGTGGTAATAGCGCCAATGGCTCCGGTAAAGGTTATGGTGGGAGCGGGAGTAGCTGCCATTGTTTTATTATAAGTAATAGTAACTACCTGAACTAAACCTCCTTCATAGATTAGATTTGTATCTACAGTAACAGTTCCGGTTGGAGGGTGATAAGCTGTATTTATATATCCTGCATAAAGCCGATAACTAGTGCTCTCAAGATAATTATTGCTGGAATCGCCAACAGCAAACTGGCCCCCGCTATCAGCTATCCGGTAATTAGTAGACTCCCTTTTTGTGCCGGCTGAATCTATTGCCTCCTGTGCGTCTTTAATCTCGTAGCTGTCGCTTGTGCGGGCTAAGATAAACCTTGGGCCCAGAATAGCAATTATTGCTGCTAGTATCGGGAAAACAATTGCCCAATTCACAAATTTTACTCTTCTTTTTCTTTTCATCTTTTACCTTTTTTAGCTGTCAAGTTAAGTTACAAGTATAAGACTTGACCCCTTTAGTACGAGCTTGCCATAGCTATTAGAAATGTAAACATAATTCCAAAAATATTCTGATAAATTTTGTGTTAGCATTTTCTTGCGAAGTTTATAGGTATTATAATGCTGGAGTATTCCAAGATATGAATTCATGGTAGATAAGAATTGTTTTCCGTCTTCCTTATTTAGTTTATATTGCTTTTCTATAAGAAGATTATTCCAATATTGAATTTTTTTATAAAAACTCCCCTTGGTGCGATTTCGGATATAGATACGGTATGGCTTTATTGCTGTTCCGAGAAAATTCACCCCTTTAGAAAAGTGTTGAAGATATATCTTTTTAGGATGAAGTTCTAAAAGGAGATGGGTTTTTAAATATTTTCTTAATTTTGAAATAATTGATTTGAGATATTCTCTGTCCGGATGAACAATCACAAAATCATCTACATAGCGTCCATAATATTTGATCCTAAGGCTATGTTTAATAAAATGGTCAAAGTCGTTTAGATAGACATTCCCGAATAATTGCGAGGTAAGATTTCCAATGGGCAATCCTCTGTTTTCCCCGGCATAAAATAAACTTTTTGATTCCGGCAGCCCTTTCCAATCCTCTTTTGTCCCTTTTATAATGCACTGCTTTCTGGCATCATGGAATATAACTTTGCGAATAAGATATAACACCTGTTCAATATCAAAATTAGCAACATCAGCAAATCTCTGCAATGCTTTTTCAATCTTTTCATATAAAATAGAACGCTCCATAGACATAAAATATCCTTGGATATCCAATTTAAGAATATAACAATCCTGCCTATAGTTACGGGAGCAGGAACGAATAAAATGATCCAGGCGTCTTATGCCGTATGAGGTTCCTTTTCCAACCCGGCAGCTATAACTGTCATGAATAAACAGGCGCTCAAAAAGCGGGCTGATATAATTATAGATGAGATGATGAACAACCCTATCCCGGAAATCACCGGCGAAAATCTCCCTCTGAACCGGTTCAAAGGATATAAAACAGATACTGGGGTTGATTTCGTATTTTCTATTTTTAATCTCATCGTAAAGCTGAAAAAGTTTACTTTCATAATACATTTCAAACTTCAAAGCGTTGACAGTAGAACGCTTATTTTTTCGGGCGGTATAATAGGCTAAAAATAAATCATACAACAATTGCTTTTCGCTATCTTGTTTAGATAGTTTTACTTGCTTAGGTACTCCTGTAATTACTTTCATCATTTCCTTATTTTTTTGATGTAGAGATGCTCCGGTTCAGGGAGCATCTCTACCATTTTTAACCAGTCCTTGAGACACCGCACAGAAAAGCCGTTCGCCTTATTGTTGTCGTTCCGGTTGACATTAGACTCAGTGGAATTCAGGTTGCGTTTCCATGCCCCCGTCGTGCCCACCGTAGAAGACCACAAGTTCGTGTTCGTGCCGCGATTGTTGTAATTACTATTGGTATTGCGGTTCCCGGTGAGCCAACAGCAAAGCAAAATAATCATTTTATCCTGTTGAACCACTTTATTAACCACCTCCTTTCTTAGGCTCTTAACAGAATGGCTCCCTCTTACTCCCCTATACGGAAAGAAAGAGTTGAATACCTCGTCCCGGCTCTCCGGAAGCAAGGAGATTATTGGACTGATAAACGGCTCGCTTGCCCCTGCCTTGGCAAAAGGCAACTCCGGCCGCATAGAAAATTTTAAATTGTAAATTATAAATTTTGAATTCATAATTTCTTAGGTTTTAATTGTGATGTTTTGACAATTGCCGTTAGAATATTAATAATATCTTCTGCTTCTTTTAAGTTTTTCTCATAACTACCTTTCACTAACTGACTTTTCTGTAGAAGTTTTAACCAATATCTTGTTTCTCTTGCTTCTTTTGAAGCAATTGACATTTTAGCGATAAAATCTTTTTTAGACTGTCCGGCTAAAGACTCTTCCACGTTTGCGCCTATACTTGTTCCGCTCTTCAATAATTGTTTAGATAAGACATATTCTTTATTTTCTATCAATAGCTTATATAACCCGATTATTTTGATCGCAAAATCAAAACTTTTATCTCTTATAATATTTCCTGTTTTCATAATTTCCTCAATTTACAATTTAAAATTTACAATTCAAAATTTCTTTTGCCAGGCAGAAAGCTGTTTGGATACCGACTCAATTTTCTCATTAAGCCTTACGAATTTTTTAAGGTTTATTTGCCGCAAATCTTTAAGCAATCTCAGGAATAAGCGGATTACTTCCACTTTTTCCCTTGTTGACTGAATAATTTCTTTTTTTGAGTAACTGCTGTTGGCGCGGTAAATACCTGTAATCATCTCAATTGTTTCTTTTTTGATGCTTTCTCCCAGGGTATATTTGTATTCCCGGGAAAACTCTTTTGTGAAACGAAACAGCTCCACCAAAAGGTCATAACTTGCTTTGTATACCGGTAAATGATTGTAGGTTGCCATAGAATAATCACCTCGCTTCATCAACCCCGGAGAGTCACTTTGTGACTCTCCGGGGTTAGGAAAAATAGTCAAATCAGTCCTTGAGACACCGCACAGAATAGCCGTACGCCTTATGGTGGTCGCGCCGGTAGACACTAGACTCAGGGGAACTCAGGTGGCGTCTCCATGCCCCCGCCGTGCCCACCGTAGAAGACCACAAGTACGTGAACATGCCGCGAACGTAGTAATAACTATTGGTATTGCGGTACCCGGTGAGGAGACCATTAAAACCGGATATACTGCAATTGCTATCGCCTGCAACACTACATTTATCAGGTGTTTTCATTTTATTTCCTGCTGGGGTACACTGCCATCCAACGTCAGTTCTACAATCAGCAGACCCTAAATACTCTTCTAAAATTTCCCACTCCCCGTTTGTTGGAATATGCCAACCCTCAGGGCAAATGCCTTGAGCCAATTCATCAGTAGAACCATTCATTGCCGCGGACCATTGATAAAACATTCCCAAAGCTTCGCCAGTGCCTGTGCCGCTGTTCTCGCCATATCTGTAAGCTGCGTTGCAGTCCTCGGCAGTATTACCGACATTCGGAGGACAGGAATATTGAGTAGTATCTGTATCCCAATCACCACAGCCCTCTGCAATACATCCCTTTGTAATAGCGGTCTTATCAGGATATTGTGTTGTACGCATATTCTCACTCATCCAGCATTGACCGCCAATTACCACTGTGCCGTATCTATTTCCATCAACATCGTAAACTGTGTTTATTCCATCACAAGCCCCTAAAGTAGCGGCGTTGTTCCAATCAGTGGAGGTTCCACCTGTGGCTGTAATCACACCGTTTACCTCCAATGCAGTTAAGGTTAATCCCGTAAAGGTAGGAGTTGCATTAGTGGTAACCTCTTGGTTTAAGTATGACATATATGTATCGGTAAAGTTATTCTCAGTTTTCATATAAAGTATTCCATCAACTACATCATCTTGAGATACCTGACCTGGCCCTGTGCCCCAGTCAATATGGGTGTTTTTGACATTATCAATGCCTGCGGTCAATAAAGCGTTAGGGTCGCTTTCTGAGGCGAGATAATCCGTCCCTGCTACTGCTGCGGATATAGTCGTTCCATTTGATTTCACTATTCCATTTATGGCGGCGACTACCGAATCAACTTCTCCGCCAGCTAAAGCCGTTGCCGTAGCCGCGCTTGTAGCCTCAAAGGCATAAGGCACACTCACTAACTGCTGTCTGGGGGTAAGTTCTTCAAATACGCTATCGAGAGCAGGCTCTGTTCCATCTCCATTGCCAACCTCAACTTTAAGATAACGTGCCCCGATTGCGGAAAAATCACTCGCTGTAAGTGCAACCTGAAGATTAACCAGGCCATTATTAATGGTTACATCCATATAAGTATAGGGACCGCCAATTACGTCTACTCCGCCAACCGAACCCATAACCGTAAACTTGAGGTCATGAACTGAGTCGTTAACAGGAACCCCTGTTGCTTTATTAGTCAGCCGGGCCTGATAGTTAATCAGTGCCGGCACCTCCCCGGCCATTGCCGGCAATCCCCCGGCAAAAATACCCAAAATTATTCCCCCTGCTACTGCCATTTTTAAATAGGGACACATCCCATTTCTCTGTTTTAGTCTTTTCATTTTTTCCTCCTCGTTTAGGGGTCAAGTCTTATACTTGTAACTTATCCTGCAGCCTTGGCCTTTTATAAATACATACAAATAGGACAGCGACCTTTTTTCGCTTTTTTCATTCTATAATCTCCAACATTCCATCTGATATATCGTAAATCTTCTCATCCAAAGCATTAGAGACCTTTATTATTATCTTTTTACCTGATAATTTAGGGGGTACACTCCAAAAATAGACCCCTGTGTTTTTTAGTCTTTTTTTAATCATTTTATAAGTCTTACCTCCGTCAAAAGAATATTCTATGCGCATTTTATATGCTGGCTCATAATCTGAAGCAATCCATAATATCTTCTGGCGCATCCCTGCCTGCCAACTCTCTCCTCCATTGGGTGAAACAAGGAGAATATTGCCCGGACGATAGTCCGCCCCTACTTCTTCTACCTCAAGGCCTAAGTCTTGTGTGTCAGATCGACCGTTGCTCCTGGAAAGCCTTACACGGTATCTCAAATTACTGCCGGCAGTAAAATCTCCCCTGGAGGCATAGTAATATGAACCACTCTCACAGTTAGTTTTGTAAGTTATGCCCCCGTCTGCCGATATATCTATTTCAAGTCCATAGTCGATAGTCGATAGTCCATGGTCCTCAATCGACCAAGTAGGAATCATAATGCGGGTCTGGAAAGGAGTGGAAATGACTTTTGAAATATAGATTCCCTTAGCATCTCCGGAAACTTTAATCAGATTTCCTTTCTTAGCCAAGGTAGTACCTGAAAACCGGGCTAAATTTGTTAGTTCCTCTTTACCTGAGAAAGTTATCTCCGGCTCAGGTTCAGCAAACTTACGCACCCTCAACCAATCATAATAGCTTACGCTGTTAGAACCGGTCTTCAGGCCAATAGAGCCTCTTTTCAAACCACCGACATCGTTATAACTGACCGAAACTTCTTTTCTGCCTTCTGTCCTTCCCTCGACTTCGCTCGGGACTCCCTTCGGTCGCTGTCCTCTGTCTTCTGTCCCATATCTCTCAAAAGTAATATTTTCACCTTTGGCAATAATGCGGTAATCGTAGGATGTGCCGGGTAAGATAGGCTGGGGGGTATTTACCTTGACAAAATCGCCCACTACTATAGAATGCTCAACCTCTTTATAGGCAGAAGAATAAGCAAGCTGGGTAAGTTCAGGAGCTCCCTTTTTGTCCCTGATAATAGCACGGGCTTCATCACCTGTAGTTGCCCGGTATTCGATTATTCCGTCTTTAATCCGGTAGGCTTTGGATATAACCTTGGCAGCATCTAATTTCAGCTGGGAATCTAAAAGTCCACAACTTCCTAACTCTGGATAAATTTCCCATTTCTCGGCATCCAGTTTTTCTCCTTTAAAATCATCAAAGAAATCAAACACATCTTCGCCACTGGATAAATCCTCGGCTTGAGAATTGCCGTAATACATATATATAGGTAAGCCTTGCTCTGGAATTTGAGGAAGCTTGACATAATAAGCGGCTATGCGGTTTGGTTCATCTCCGGTAATGCTTTCCAAATAATGCCCAAGGAGCGTTTCTCCGTCAGCCGCGGTAAACCTAATATCCCCAAAATCAGCCCTTACTTTCCCCCCACACCCCACTTCCGTTCCGGGGACGGAAGTATCGGTTGATTGGCTGACTAATACAAGTATTTGATAATTAAATAAATCGGGGGCTGTCTCCTGCAGGGACTGTCCCCTGTTAATATATATCGATTTTCTGAATTTAAATCCCGAAAGTTCCGGCTCGCCAAAACTGCCGCCAGCGCCGGATATATCGGTATAAACAATTTTTATCCCGGTAAGTTCGCTATCCTCACCCAAAGTAACTCTCCACTTAATCCGATTCCCGCTTATCTGACTTCTGTCCTCTGTCGTCTGACCTCCGGCCTCTGTCCTCTGACTTCTGTAATCCAAAGGCACCCCATACACTACCGGGGTATAATCCTGGCCGTTATTAACGCTCACCTGTAAAGTAACCTCACCCTTAGATTTCCAGGTTACGGTAATAGTTTCTATCTGATTAGCTGTTTCAATTTCCTCGGTAAGCTCGTATATCCCGCCTGAGGCAAGCTTAGATAAAAGATAATCCCCTTCTCCGTCTGCCTGCCCCGTTAGACGCTCACTGTCTAATGGGGTGCGCCAGATGAGAGGGGACTTATGGATAACTACTTCCATTGTCTGCGCCGCATAAGAGCTAAGGATGCTGATAGCAAAAGATAAAGAAATCCCGACCGCAAGAGAAAGAACTATAATCAAAGCTATCCTCCCTTTCCTCAAGACTCTCTTTTTTTCTCTTTCCTTTTTATCTTTCATTTCCTAACCTTTTAAACGTTTGTCAACCACGGGATCAAGTCTTATCTTTGCAACTTAACTCTTAGGGATAGATACCTTTTATTTCTCATTCTCATTCTGCCACCTCTGTTCTAATCGGTGAATACTCAGATACACTCCCGTCATCATTCAATACCTTCTCTACTCCGGATATATCAATGCCTACATACTCACCCATATCTCCTGTAGTAATTTCATACCAGATTACCATCTCGGTCTTTTCGCTTATTTTGGCCTTTATTTGCCGACCATCTTTGGCATAGATAGTCTCGGCATATGCTGGCCTCAGGTCGGTGAAGGCCACAACCCAAACCAAAAGCAAAATAACCAAACTAATGCCTACTTTCATCTTTTCCCTCCATCTTCACTATAATTATACCTTATATTACTATTATTGCAATCCGCAAAACTACTCTATCCCCCTGCACAAACTACTCTATTTTTTTTCAGCTTTAACCCGTAAGCCCTAACCTCTAAGGATAAGGGGTCATAACAGCTTTAACCCGTAAGCCCTAACCTCTGAGTGATAAGGGGTCAGGTCTCAACATTTGACATTAGGCCTTTTTTAACTCCCTCAAAATCTTCTTTTTCATATTCAAAACCTTCAGATCACTTCGAATTTTCTCGTCAAATCTTTTGACTCCTTGGGAAACAGCTGAGTAATCCATGCTAAACAGCTCTCCCACTGCTTTTAAAGATAATAAAGTATACCTTCTAATTAAATACATCGCCAAATAGCGATAAATGTTTCCTCTGTTTTTGCCTATGGCTTTTATTTTGTCTTTCATCTTTTCTATAAATTCCTCTCCTCCAAGAATAATACCTTTATAGATTTTTTTAAAGAGGCTTCCTTTTTTTCTTCATGGTGTAAATCATTACCGCGGTCAAACCTTATACTTATTGAAACACTATTCAGGCATATGCTCAACAACTCTGTCTTCGTATACCTCCACGTTCTCCTGGGCAAAGGTCTCCCGGATAAGTTCAGCGGTGACTTTCTCTTTCGCCTCTTGAGTGCACTCACCCTCCATCTGCCTGCGCACCTCGGCAAACGGCCGGTCCTTGGCAAGCTCTTTTTCGTCTATGTGAAAAATATAAAACTCACCCTTGTTTTCAACAGGGTCACTACTGCCGCCGATTCCTAAAGAGAAAAGCTCATTCAATGCCTGGGAAGAGAGCCCCTCGAGCTGGGGAATAAAAGGGGCATCCTGAGAAATCCAGTTATCCAGCTTAACCGTTTTCTTTTTCGCTGCTTTCTCAAAACTCCTGCCTTTATTTAATGCAGCAATAATCTTCTCGGCCTTACTTTTATTCTTTACTTTAATATAGCTGAGTTTTAGCTTCTCTTTTATCTGGTATCGCTCCCGGTTTTGTAGATAATATTTCTGCAAATCCTCCTCGGTAATCTTAATCCCGGCAAGCCGGCCAGACAATACCCTATTGCTCAAGATGTTCTCTCTGGCGCGCTTTATCTCAAAAATAATACCCTTATCTTTATGAATACCTTCCCGCTCGGCCCTTTTTGCCAAAGCAACACGGACAATGTATTGACGTACATAACTCAGGCGCCACTCCCTGCTGGTATCAAAATTCTCCCGATGGTAACGATTAAGCCCTCTTGCCGCCTGCTCTATCTCTGAAAAATATATCTTCTCCCTGCCTATGCCGGCTACTACATAGTCATTATCCCCTTTACTTTCAATATCTTCAGCAAAAGCATTGCCAGCAACTAAAAAGATTATTAAAAACATCCCCACAGTTAATAAAATTAGAAAACTATTTTTCCGCATTTTCATCCTCCTTCATAAGGGGGCAAGTCCGCCACCTTTTTTTTCCTTGTTAGATTAAAGTGATAGGGGGTCGGGTCTCAAAAAGTGATAGGGGGTCAGGTCTCAACATTTGACATTAGGCCTTTTTTAACTCCCTCAAAATCTTCTTTTTCATATTCAGAACCTTCAGATCACTTCGAATTTTCTCGTCAAATCTTTTGACTCCTTGGGAAACAGCTGAGTAATCCATACTAAACAGCTCTCCCACTGCTTTTAAAGATAATAAAGTATACCTTCTAATTAAATACATCGCCAAATAGCGATAAATGTTTCCTCTCTTTTTACTGAATATTTGACCCTTACTTACTTTAAATACCTCCGAAATGGTTTTAATTATTTCTTCTGGTTTGTATGTTCCGGCGATATTAGTTTCGCCAATTTCTCTGTTTTTGCCTATGGCTTTTATTTTGTCTTTCATCTTTTCTACAAATTCCTCTCCTCCAAGAATAATACCTTTATACATTTTTTTAAAGGGGCTTCCTTTTTTTTTGCTTTCAACTACAAACTCCCTGTATTTTTTTATAGCTTCGTTTAGATTGTAGCCAAAATGGTTCAAAACAAAACTCGTATCAAGTCTATTTACAAAAGATTTCCTTGCTCTAGTATAATCCAGAAAACTACTCCATTTATATTCTCCTATACTCTTAACTAACCTTGCCCTTAAAGGATTTAAATGAACATACGCTGAAAGTGTTAGAGCGTAATTATCCTCATCTACAATAATTGATTTGTATCTACCTTGGAATACCACTCCTACAATGTTGTATTTTGCTTTAAGCCAATTAGAGTAAGAACTATTGAGATAATGCATACCTTCGCTAAGGTTAGCAAAAGGTGTTTTCACGAAGAGATGGTAATGATTATCCATGAGGCAATAAGCGTAACAGACAAACGAATATTTTTCAAGCATTTCATTCATCTTCTCGATAAAATGACTCTTATCCTGAGAAGAATGAAATATATGATCCTTCCGATTTCCTCTTGCTGTTATATGATAAACAGCATTCTCAAACAATAATCTCAAAGGTCTTGCCATAATAAAAAATAAAACTTTTCTTCAATGTCAAATGTTGAGACCTGACCCCTAATATTCATCTATATCCACAAGCTTATGCTTGATAGCGTATTTAATCAAATCGCTGGTCCGATTTAAGTTAAGTTTTTTCAGGAGGGCATTTTTATAATTTTCAACTGTCCTTGGGCTGATAAACAAGACATTGCCTATCTGCTTAGCGGTTTTGCCCTCAACTACCAGACGCAAGACCTCTTCTTCCCGGGAAGTCAAAAGGCTTTTTTTAGCAAGTTGTTCAGGCTTGCTGCTGGTTACTGTATCTACCAGATAAGAAGAAACAGTCGAACTCAAATAAGTCCCGCCACGGGAAATCTTGTCCAGAGCGAATAAAAGGTCTTCCCCGGCATTTTCTTTATGGAGATAACCCTTTGCCCCAGCTTTAAACGCCTTCAAAATATAGGTATGGGCCTTATGCACAGTAATAATTAAAATCTTGGTTTTCGGCGAGACATAATGAACTTGCTCAATCACTTCCAGGCCGCTTATTTTAGGCATAGAAATATCTAAGAGAAGAATGTCCGGTTTAAGTTTCTTGACCGCCGTCACTACTTCTTCTCCATCTGCGGCTTCTCCAACTATCTCATAACCAAGACTATCACGGAGGATGTTTTTTATCCCTTCGCGGATAATGTCGTGATCGTCAGCAATCAAAATCGAAATAGCCATAGTTTCAAAAAAGGTTGATATTCTAGAACTTTATAAACTGAATATAATCGATATTTTTAACCTATCTTTATAAAAAACTCCCTACTATCGTTTGGCTTAGACTTACTCTGAGATTTAAAAAGGAGTCTAGCTTCTTTTTATCGGCAACTTTACAATTAGTTTTGTCCCCCGGCCAGGAGCAGTATTCACAGTCATTTTTCCGCCTAATAATTCTATTCTTTCGCGCAAACCCAAAAGGCCCAATTTTAACTTATCCTCTTTACGCCGGTATTGAAGAGGTTGTTCATAATTAAATCCTATGCCATCATCAACAACAATAAGATAAACCGCATTGGCCTTCTTCTCTAAAGAAATCTTTACTTTCTTAGCTTGTGAATGTTTCGCAATATTGTTCAAACCTTCCTGGGCTACGCGATAAAGAATGAGCGAATATTCGCCGGGCAAATTCAAAGGCTCTGTGGTTAGGTTTGAACTAAATTTAATCGGGGTAATATGTTTGTATTGAAAAATAAGACCGGCGATTGTATCCACCAAGCCTACTTCCTCTAAGGCCGGCGGACGAAGAAGCTCGGCAATATTGTGGCCTTTATCGATTAAACCGGAAAGAATTTTTTTACTTCGGAGAATATCTTCTTTTACCTCCTGGTTCAAAGGATTGACTTTCTTATCGATAAGGTCTGAATAAATCATTAAGGCACTTAAATCCTGACCCATCTGATCGTGTACTTGAAAAGAAAGGTTCTGACGTTCTAACTCCTCAGCCCTAATCATTCGCTGAACCAGCTTTTTTCGCCTTTCCTGTTCATTTTTATGGTTGCGGTAGATGAGATAAGCGGTTTCGCCGCCAAGGCCTAAACCCAAGATCAACGACCAGATTAAAAGCCTTATTGCCCGTTCCTTGGCTAACTCAGCCAAACGCAACTGCTCTTCCACCGCCTTCAAATTGGTCTTTTGCATATTGCCGTCAATAAACTCATCGATTTTATACAACTTGTTTTCAAAAACCATTACCAGCTTATTTATAGTATCTTCTATTTTTCTCCTTTGTATGCCCCCGGTATTCTCTAAGCGGTTAACTGAATCAATAATCTTTTTCCCGATACCATACAACTCTTGTTCCAATACCCTAACCCGCTCAATCCACTGCCGCTGCCTTGCCGTACGGGCAAAAGAGCTATAACTGGCTAACTGGCGCTGGAAGCCAATCCGGGCAGCATTGATTGCTTCCTGGTTTGCCGCATCCTTGGCGGCCTCAAGATATCTGGCGCTGCGCCAAAAGATATAATTACGGATGCCCATCGCATATAAACTGTTATCTATACGCATCTCTAAGGCGGCCTTTTGCAGGGGAAAATAATATTTTCCTAAATCATCTACACTTTTGCTCAAAAACTGAATTTGAAAAATTCCGATACCGCCAATGGCCACCATGAGAAAGAGCAATGCACTAAATCCACCGGCTAATCTCCAATCAACTAGGTATCTCTTCATAGTCCCGCCATAGCCCTCCAAAAAATCACACCTCGTAGGTGTGATTTAACGGTTACTTAATGTCAAATGTGTAGGCCTGACCCCTTATTTGGTTTCCCATTTCAATTCCTTTTTCGCTTCGTTGATCCAGTAACTCACTTTCACCGCATCCCGGGCATCGGGACAGAACTCAAGATAAGCCTGGTAATGCTTAATGGCTTTCTTTTTATCAAGCAAATATTCATCGTAAAGAATAGCCAGGTTATAGTGGACATCGGCATCATCAGGCACCGCTTCCAGCGCCTTTTCATATTCAATTAGCGCCAATTCAAATTGCCGGTTTTGGTCGTAGACAAGCCCGGCATTGTAATGAAATTTTAAGGCTTCTTTTCGAAACTGTTCATCTTCCCGGCTCGTCGAGCCTAACCGGTTATTTTCCTCACCTTTCTCCAGCTTAAGCTTGATAACCATCCGGCTGCTTTCATCCAGTTTGGTTAGAAGCTCTTGGTTTTTTTGGACTGATTCTTTTAACTTTACCTCAACATTCTTTACCTGCTTTTCAAGCGCTTTTTTACCGATAATAAATTCCATCATTTTTGAGTCCGTTTTTTTCTTAAAATCCTCTATAGATTCATCCTTAAACTTATATAGCCCAATTTGTTTCTGATGCAATTTTTTCATATCCTTCAATTCCTCTTCCAGGCCTTCTTTTTCCGCAGTTAAGGCCTCTCGCTGTTTCCGGAGGTAATCCTGCGCCTGTTGAATCTCTGTAATGCGTTTTCTCTGCAAAGCTATTTCTCTATTTAAACTTTCTTTTTCCCCGGCAAAAAGAGTATTCTTCCGCTTCGCTTCGGAAAGTTCACCCTTTACTATCCCCAATGCCTGACGTTTATTTTCCAAATTTCTTTCTAAAATCTCTGTTTTCCTCATCAACCAGCTATAGGTTGAGTAAGCTACCGCGCCTAAGGCTAAAAAGACTATTGCCAGGCCAACTATAACCCTCAACCGTTTGACCATACTCATTCTTTCACCGGTTTCTTCACTTTTTCACCGTTTTGCAAATAAAGCAAATCTTCTTTTCCGGATATAATACGGGGAGTGAGAAATATTACCAACTCCTTCATCTCCTTACCCTTAGCCGTAGATCTAAATAAGTTTCCCAAAAGAGGAATGTCACCCAGCAAAGGCACCTTGCTTTCGGATTCACTTATAGTTTCCCTGATCATCCCGGCAATAATTATCGTCTTCCCGTCTTGAATCAAGACAGTTGTCTCGGCATTAGATGTATCCACCTCCGGCAGGCGAATCTGGCTTGCGCCGGATTCATCCTGTATCTCAAACCAATCTATTAACGTGCTCACCTCAGGCTTAATATGCAGCCTTATAAAATTCCCTTTATAAATCGTAGGAGTCACGGTAAGAGTCACACCCACATCTACAAATTCTGCGCTCCAGGAAGTAATAGCTGAAGTTTCGCTCTGAGAGATTGCGCTAACAGCATAAGGCTGGCGCGTACCCACCATAATCTTAGCCTCCTGATTATTACAAACAGCAATATGAGGAGAAGAAATAATCTTCACTTTACCCACTTCGCTTAAGAAATTAAGAATCGCCTGGGTTCGGCGGGGGTCTAGTCCTCCGGGGTGCCAAGCTTCTGAAGTTGTCCCCTCACCTGTATAATATCCCTCTTGCCATGTCCCTATAGAAACCCGGCCATAAGTATCTGTTATCCCCGAGGCCGGAAAGGTGTTTAGAAACTTTATATTTTTACCTGAAGTTTTAAACATCTGCTCCCAATTTACGCCGAAAGCAAAATCATCACTTAAAGTTATCTCCACAATCTTCGCTTCAATGAATATTTCTTTTTCCCGGGTATCAAAAGTGGCAACAATTTCTTCAATCTCTTTAATCTTATTAGGTAAAGCACTTACGATTATCTTATTTGTCCTCTCATCCGAACGAACAGAACCAAAACCTTCAGTCAAGGCCTCAGATACCTTTGCCGCAATCTCTTCAGCCTGGGCATACTCTAATTCGAACACCTTGGTAATTGTAGACGGCTTTTTTTCGACAATACCTTCATCCAACCTGATTGCAATCTTTTCCATCTCTTTTATCTTCTCCGGCGTATCGATTAAAATAATGGTACCTGTAGCGTCATCCATAATAATCTTGCCAATAGAACTTTTAATGTTTGCTAAAGCTTCTCCAGCCTTTGTAGGCCGGATATACTTTAGTTTCA
>Ga0207996_1001704_pt1 | contig 14606 bp, 11 predicted proteins | sample AntAceMetag02UKG_FD_184773 | JGI IMG/M metagenome (GOLD analysis project Ga0207996, IMG submission 184773) | Saline lake microbial communities from Ace Lake, Antarctica - Antarctic Ace Lake Metagenome 02UKG (SPAdes) (version 2) | ecosystem: Environmental > Aquatic > Non-marine Saline and... | reverse complement strand
AAGCTTTTAGAGGCAGGAGCGCATTTTGGCCATAATCGCAGTCGTTGCAACCCCAAGATGAGGAAGTTTATTTTTGGGGAGAGGAGCAAGATCTATATCATAGACCTTGAAAAGACAGTGGAGTTTCTGAATAAGGCCAAGGAGTTTTTAAAGGGTATTGCAATCAATGGCCAGACAGTACTTTTTGTAGGCACGAAGAAGCAGGCGCAGGATGTGATAACTGAAAATGCCAAGCGCTCAGGCATGTTTTTTGTCAAGGATAGATGGCTTGGCGGTACGCTTACAAATTTTAAGACAATAAAAAATAGTATCAAGCGTCTTAAAGATATAGAGGTCATGCAAAACGACGGGACCTTTGAGGCTATTAAAAAGAAGGAAAGGGCTATACTTACAAAGGAGATGGATAAGCTAAAGAAGAATCTCCAGGGCATAGTAGATATGAAAAAAATGCCAGACGCAATGTTTATAGTGGACGCAAGAAAGGAAGATATAGCTGTGAAAGAGGCTAGAAAGCTTTCGATTCCGATCGTGGCAATAATCGACACAAACGCTGACCCTGATATGATCGATTATCCAATACCAGCCAATGACGATGCAATGAGGTCTATAAAGCTCATAACAGACTTTGTTACAGACGGCATCTTAGAGGGCAGCAAGCAGTTTGATCAGTCAGAGGTGGACAGAAAAGATAAAGAGGCAAAAGAAGAAGCGGAAGATACCGACGAGCTTGCTGAGAAATCAGAAAAGCTCGTGGAAGAGGTAAAAAAGGACACACTGAAGGAGAAGAAAGAGGAAAAAAGGACAAAGCCGGCAAAACGAAAGACTTATAAGACTGGTTCAAAATAATAGAAAGGCAAGGTAACGAGATGGTAGTCAGCACGGATCTGATAAGAACGTTAAGGGAGAAGACCAATGCGCCTATGATGGACTGTAAGAAAGCGCTTGTAGAGGCAAACGGCGATATAAAAACAGCCATAGAGATATTAAAGAAGAGGGGACAGATAGTGGCGCTTAAAAAGGCAGGCCGCACAGCAAAAGAAGGTATTGTCGAGTCTTACATACATTCGAATAATAAGATCGGAGTGCTTCTCGAAGTGAACTGCGAGACAGATTTTGTAGGGCGCAATGAAGACTTCAGAAGATTTGTAAAGGATGTATGCATGCAGGTCGCAGCAAGCGCGCCTTCTTATGTCTCCAGAGAAGAAGTGCCCAAAGCCACTACGGAGAGGGAAAAAGAGATATTAAAGGAACAGGTAAAGGGAAAGAAACCGGAAAATGTCATTGAAAAGATAATAAATGGCAAGATCGAGAAGTTTTATTCAGAGGTGTGCCTTTTGGACCAGCCATTTATTAAGGACGACAAACTCACTATCAAGGACTATTTGAATACGCTGATCGGAAAGATCGGCGAGAATATAGTGATCCGAAGATTTGTAAGGTTTCAGGTAGGCGAGGACTTAGGATGAAAAAACCTATTTATAAAAGGGTCGTACTGAAGCTGACTGGCGAGGCGCTTCAGGGCAAAAAAGGCTATGGCATAGATGCATTGGTTACAGAGGCCATAGCCAAGGAGATCAAAGACACGAAAAAGGTCGGTGTCCAGATCGCCATTGTGATCGGCGGCGGCAATATCTATAGAGGTGCTCAGGCCTCTGGCCAGGGCGTGGATAGGATCATTGCTGATTATATGGGTATGCTTGCAACTGTGATAAATGGTTTGGCCTTGCAGGATGCCCTGGAGAAACAAGGTGTTATGACGCGGGTACAGACAGCCATAGACATGCAGGAATTGGCAGAGCCTTACATCAGGCGCCGGGCAATGAGGCATTTGGAAAGAAACAGGGTGGTAATATTTGTTGCCGGGACAGGGAATCCATATTTTTCCACAGATACGGCTGCCAGCCTGCGGGCGATTGAAATAAATGCAGAGGTGATCCTGAAGGCCACAAAGGTCGATGGCGTATACTCGAGCGATCCAATAAAAGATAAATCTGCAAAAAAATTCAAGAGCTTAAAATACATCGAGGTCTTAAACAAAGGCCTTAAATTTATGGATTCAACCGCAGTGAGTCTTTGTATGGACAATAAGCTCCCGATCGTAGTTTTTAATCTTACCAAAAAAGGAAATATTAAGAGAGTCATTTTGGGAGAAAAGATAGGGACAATAGTCAGCTAAAGGAGGCACTTATGCTGCCCCTCCAGAAACATCTTCACGATATCGAAGAAAAGATGAAGAAGTCTTTAGACGCAGCAGTGAGAGAGTTTGCAGAGATCAGGACAGGCAGGGCAAATCCCGCACTTGTCGAAGGCGTAATGGTAGAATATTACGGGACAAACACCCCTCTTAAACAACTTGCAGGCATAGCTGTCCCGGAGCCGCGGCTTATAACGATTCAACCATGGGACCCTTCGAGCATGCCGGCTATTGAAAAGGCGATTTTAAAATCAAATTTAGGAATAACGCCGAATAACGACGGTAAGATCATAAGGATAGCTATTCCCTCGCTTACAAAAGAAAGATGCGAAGAGCTTACAAAGGTCCTGCATAAGATAGCAGAGCAGGGAAAGGTCAGCTTAAGGACAGTGCGAAGGGATGGCATAGATGGCCTAAAGAAGATGGAAGACTCAAAAGATATCCCGGAGGATGCGCGCTTTAAAGGCCAGGACGAGATCCAGAAGCTGACTGAGAAACACACAAAGAGAATAGACGATTTTTTGAAAGAAAAAGAGAAAGAGTTAACAACAATCTAGTCAATGCGTCATTGAGAGCGAAGCGAAGCAATCTCAAAAATAGATTGCTTCGTCGCTTTGCTCCTCGCAATGACATTTTATTTTTGTGGGCCGCTAGCTCATGTTGGTAGAGCATCGCTCTTTTAAGGCGAGGGTGCCGCGTTCGACTCGCGGGCGGCTCACCAAATTTTGCGAAGCAAAATTTGATCCTGAGCGAGACAAAAATTTGGCGAACAGGAAAATTTTTGGCGAAGCGAAGGACCTTCTTGACACATGATCCCCTACGAAATAATCGAGCATACTGCTGATGTGGGGTTAAAAGTAAATGGTACGACCCTCAAAGAGCTCTTTGAGAATGCAGCATCAGGGATGTTTTATATTGTAGCGCATAAAAAAAGCAGCGCGAACGAGCATAAGAAGATCCAGATCAAAAAAGAAGTCGAGGATTTTGAAGAATTATTAGTAGATTGGCTGAGCGAGCTCCTATATATATTTGACAGCCAAAAGATTTTATTCAGTAATTTTAAAATCCTGGAATTAAATAATAGCGGAGTAATAGGCGAGGCATTTGGAGAAAAGATAGATCCTTCCAAAAATACACTCCAGACAGAGATCAAGGCAGTTACCTTCCATGACCTTAAAATAGAAGAAGACAAAAACGGATTTAGCTGCAAGATTATTTTTGATGTATAATATAAAAAAGATAGACAGTTTTCATTGGGAAATACCTGCCTCTTATAAGCCTGGGATGAAGGTCCCAGGCCTTATCTTTGCAAGCGAAGCCCTCATCGATTCAATATTAAAAGACAAGGCGCCTGAACAGGTGGCAAATGTCGCGTTTTTGCCAGGCATAGTGAAATATTCTCTGGCCATGCCAGATATCCACTGGGGCTATGGATTTTCGATCGGCGGCGTAGCTGCTACCGATCCTGATAAAAATGGTGTAATTTCACCAGGCGGTGTCGGCTATGACATAAATTGCGGAGTGCGGCTTGTGCGGAGTGAATTGACCCTTAAAGACATAAAACCAAAATTACAGGACCTGATAAATTCATTGTTTAATAATATACCTTCTGGCGTTGGCTCAAGCGGTAATATCAGGGTAAGCGACAAGGAAGAAAGCGAGATCTTTGTCAAGGGCGCTGGATGGGCGATAAAAAAAGGTTATGGCGTAAAAGAGGACCTTGAATATACTGAAGACAGGGGAAGCATAGAGGGCGCAGACCCTGACAAGGTTTCAGACAGGGCGTATGAGAGGGGCCGGAAGCAATCCGGCACGCTCGGCTCAGGCAATCATTTCATAGAAGTCCAGGAAATCGATGAGATCTACGACGAACATGCTGCAAATATTTTCAGCCTCTTTAAAGGCCAGATCACTGTCATGATCCATTCTGGTTCTCGCGGTCTTGGTTATCAGGTATGCGATGACTATGTAAAAAGCATGGTAAGATGTTTGAGTAAATATAATATAAGCGTTCCTGATAGACAGCTTGCGTGCGCGCCCATAAATTCAGAAGAGGGGAGATCTTATCTGGCAGCAATGAAATGCGCTGCTAATTACGCATGGGCAAACAGACAATGCCTTATGTATTTGACAAGAGAAGTATTTGAGAATGTTTTTGATAAAAGCTGGAAGGATATAGGCCTTGATCTTGTATATGACGTTGCGCACAATATTGCAAAGATGGAAAGACATCAAGTGGATGGAAAGGAAAAGATCCTTTGCGTCCACAGGAAAGGCGCCACAAGGGCTTTACCGCCGGATCACCCTGATGTACCAGATAAATATAAAGAAACAGGACAGCCAGTAATCATCCCGGGTGACATGGGCACACATTCGTACGTCCTTGCAGGGACTCGGGGCGCAATGAACGAGACCTTTGGAAGTACATGTCATGGCGCAGGCAGGCGTCTCTCCCGTTCTGCAGCAATAAAGAAGTGTAGAGGCAGACAAATAGATAGAGAACTTTTTCAAAAAAGTGGTATAATAGTTAGGGCAAAAGGCAGGTCTACCCTGGCTGAAGAAGCACCAGAGGCATACAAGGACGTGACAAGCGTAGTTGACGTAGTGCATGAAGCTGGTATTTCCAGGAAGGTTGCCAGGATGCGCCCACTCGGAGTGATCAAAGGATGATAACCACTCCCGTCCCGGGAACGGGCGTCGCCCGTTCCCGGGACGGGAGTGGTAGAATAAGGAGTACTATGCTAGACATAAAATTCATAAGAGAAAATCCAGATGCTGTTCAAAAAGTAATAAAAGATAGAGGCATGAAGCTTGATATAAAAGAGCTATTAGGCCTTGATGCTGAGAAGCGTAAGATCTTGGTAGAAGCAGAGACCTTAAAGTCAGAAAAGAACAAGGCATCCAAAGGTGGAAGGCCTGGCCCAGAGGTCATAGTTAAGATGAAGGCCATATCCCAGAAAATATCTGATTTTGACACAAAAGTGGAGCAGGTAGACAAAAAAATCAGTAATTTTATGCTTAATGTCCCAAATATAACCCATAATTCAATACCAGTAGGGAGGCCAAGTGCCAATAAAGAGGTTAAAAAATGGGGAGAAGTAGCTAAATTTGACTTTAAACCTAAGAGCCACATAGAGTTAGGTAAAAATCTTGACATACTTGATTTCCCGCGCTCATCCAAGATATCTGGCTCTGGGTTTTGCCTGTTTAAGGGCCTTGGCGCAAAGCTGGAAAGGGCGCTCTTTAACTTTATGCTGGACCTTCATACAAAAGAGCACGGATATAAGGAGGTCTTTCCGCCGTTTCTGGTTAATAGGGCCAGCATGACTGCTACAGGTCAGCTCCCGAACCTTGAAGAGGACATGTATAAGCTTAAGGATGAGGATATGTTCCTTATCCCTACTGCTGAGGTGCCATTAACAAATATGCACAGGGATGAGATACTGGATGAGGAAGATCTCCCAATTTACTACACTGCCTATACTGCCTGCTTTAGAAAAGAAGCAGGCTCTTACGGCAAAGATACAAAAGGCCTCATAAGGGTCCATCAGTTTGACAAGGTAGAGATGGTAAAGTTTGTAAAGCCAGAGACCTCTTATAATGAACTTGAGTCTTTGTTAGTCAACGCAGAAGAGGTTTTAAAGAGGTTGAAGCTTTCATATCGGGTAATAATGCTCGCGACAGGAGACATAAGCTTTGCTGCGAGTAAATGCTATGATATCGAGTCATGGGCGCCTGGCATAGAAAAGAACCTTGAGGTCTCAAGCTGCAGTAATTTTACAGATTTTCAAGCGCGACGCGCAAATATAAAATACAGGCCCAACGGTAAAAAGAAGCCAGAATATGTCCATACGCTTAATGGGTCAGGTATAGCTCTTGCGAGGACAGTGATTGCAATCCTTGAGAATTACCAGCAGAAAGACGGGAGCATTGTCATCCCCGAGGTCCTTCGTCCTTATATGGATGGACTGGAAAGGATTACAAAAGAATAGATGCTTACCAGGATATTACGTTTAATATCGAGTATTTTGCTTATCCCTGCGTGCATTGCTGTAACAGCGGCTTTTTATGATGGCATAACATCTATAACAGCTATATCAGAATCAGGTTTAAGGTTTATTTTTGGAGCATTGGCATACTGCATCCTGCACCTACTCATATTCAAGCCTGATTTCTTGTATGTTCTGGGTCATGAATTTACACACGCAGTAGCCACGATCTTTTCTGGGGGGAAGGCAACCAATATCAAGGTTTCAGGTAAAGGAGGGAGCGTAAGATCGACAAAGCCAAATGCCTTCGTGATGCTGGCGCCGTATTTAATTCCCGGGTATGCAGTTTTATTAGCGATCTTATATTTTCTTTTGTCTTTTTTTATAGATGTCGGTAGATTTTCAGATCTTTTTATATTTCTAATCGGGTTTACGCTTATGCTTCACCTTACTTACACATCACAGTCTATGCGGGAGAAGCAATCTGATCTGATTAAGTCGGGATATTTGTTCTCGATATCATTTATCTATATTGCGAACCTTGCAATTGTATTTGGAATAATAAGCCTTTTATTTAAAGACGCAGACTTCCTTGACTTTATATCGTGTACATATGTAAGGTCAGAACAGTTTTACTACGGTTTCTGGAGACAATTGTTTTTGTAATGATTTGCAAAAAATTGGAGAGGTCGCATAGCTTGGCCTAGTGCGCGCGCTTGGAAAGCGCGTAGGCGGGTAACCGCCTCCAGGGTTCGAATCCCTGCCTCTCCGCCAATATTTGTATTAAGTCAAGGCGTTCGTGAGATGTCTCAGGCAAAATGTGTCACAGCTTAAGTTGGTACTTCTGTCAGTCAGGTTGAGGTTTTATTATTAGTTAATCTTGGAGAGGTGGCAGAGCGGTTGAACGCGGCGGTCTTGAAAACCGTTATGGGCGTAAGCTCATCGGGGGTTCGAATCCCTCCCTCTCCGCCATTGTTGACGCTCAGTCGAACCCTGTTCCTCATGAAGGAGCGGGGTTCGCTGTTTTTGGGGTTCTTTCAGGGGGAAGTTCTGCACGATCTCGCCGTCCGGTTCGTTTATAAACATTTCCATCTTCACATGGTCGTCATAAACCTTGAGTATCTTGATAAGTGCCTTTAAAAGGGCAATTTGGGCGTCTGGAGGGGCTTGATCGAGGTATCTCATGGCAAGTTGAAGGTTTGCGTGGAGGTACTCGTTTGAGTGAGCGGTCATTTCAGCGGCTTTTCTTCGGGCTTGAGCTTTTCCGAGTTTATCTTCAAGGATGGTGATTTCGGTTTCAAGTGTGTCCATCTTCTCTGAATAAGTCCTTCCTTTGGTGATAACCTTTTCTATGGCAAGGTTAATCAATTTATCGGCAGAGTCTTTAACTTTGTCGAGTTTCTTTTTTAACTGACGGATTTCCTTATCGTATCTATCGAGGTGTGCCGAGGATTCTTTTATAGCGTCACCGATGGCATTGACAATAATATTCTGATCTTTGGATGCCCTGCCCAAGAAGTCAATAACTGCCCGATCAAACGATGTCGCTGATATGCGTTTAGTATCGCAACCGAGTTTCTGCCTTGCTCGACTGCACTCGTAATAATAAAACTTATTGCCCATTTTGCCTCGGGCATGGGTTGATACAAAATAACTCCCACATTTTCCGCAGAACAGAATGCCTTTTAAAAGATGGCTGTAATCTAACTGGGTTTTTAGGAAACGATGCCCGGGAAGATTTGCCGATATAATTTTATTTGCTTTGCTCCACAATTTCTCATCCACAACAGCTTCGTGGTTGCCTTTGTTTATCTCTCCTGAGTATGAGATCATTCCTTTATAAAATGGATTCTTTATTATTTTAGCGATAGTCTGCTTACGCCAGAGGTTGCCCTTTGCTGTGGAGACTTCTCTTTTTATGAGTTCGTTGCCGATTGTTGAGAGGGACTGATTATCAGCCGCCATTTCAAAAATCATCTTAAAGTGCGGGGCAAGATTTTTATCGAGTTCAATTTTGTGAGGTTGTCTGCCGTTTGAGAGCCTTTCGCCGTCCTTAACTTGAATGTATCCATAGGGCGGTTTTCCCGCTACCCATTTACCCTGTCTTGCTCGTGCGATAGCTGAAGCTTTCACACGCTCACCGGTCAGTTCACGCTCAAAGGCTGATAATAAGCCGATTATACCGATTACAACTCTGCCGATAGCCGTTGTGCTATCAAGATTTTCTCTTACGGATAAAAAAGCTATATCTTCAGCATTGAAAGTGTCAATCATTCCGTAAAGGTCACGAGGGTTTCTGGTTAACCTATCAAGCCTAAAAAATACAATACCGTCAAACGACTTCTTGGATTGAATGTCTTTCAGGATCGACTGGATGCCGGGACGGTTTAAGTCTTTGCCTGAATAACCGTCATCGTTAATAATTCCCTTATCCCCAAAATTAGCCAACTCGTAGCCGAATGCTTCGAGCATATTCCGGCAGTGATGTGCCTGTGCGTCAAGCGTGGTGAAATCGCCTTTTGCCTGATCGTCAGTTGAACAGCGTGTGTAAATAACGAACTTTTTTCTTTTCTTCTCTACACTCATTTTCAAAACCTCCTTATACAACACCCCTATAACACTCCTCGGGACAAGTCAAGCTAATACCCCCTACCTATGTATATTCCGCATAAATGCCGAAAGTGTCGGGATTTTCTTTAAAAAAATACTTCCCTTACTACGTATATACAGTTTTTTTCGTGAAAGTGTCGCACTCTCAATATGTATATACGACTTTTTTTCCTGATTTGTTGCAGGAAAAATAAAAAAAGTTCCGACACTTTTCGAGATTGCGGGGAATGTACGCTATGAGACGATTTTTGGTGAGACACTTTGGCAAAAAAAGTTGGTATGTACTGGGTGGAAGCAAAAAATTTAATTTACCCTGCAACATTTTCAGGAAATTCTACGTATGTATGTACTAAGGGGAATAGATTTCGAAAAAATCTTTATAAAGGCTGAGACACTTTGGGAATTTTCCCGTATACACCCTATAGGGATGGCTTGAATATGAAAAATTTTAAAAACGCCTGCAACATTTTGAAGAATTTTTACGTATATACGCTTTAAGAGGGGACATTTTTGGAAAAGTCGTCGTATATACCCTTTGAGGAAGTAAATCCCGACAGTTCTTAAGGTGACGTCGTATAGATGCAATAAGGGTGCAGCAAATTGAGCAAAAAAGTTGTATATACCTAGTGCAGGCAAAGAAAAGGAAAGAATTATGGAAGAAAATTATTTTGAAGCGGGAAATATTTATTTAGCCACGTACCTCGTATCACAGGGGTGCGATATGAAAGGCTTATCGGGATCCGGCAGGCAGAAACGCATACTGTTCGATAATGCCGAGAAAACACGAAAGCTGGCGGAGCAGTTTTTCAGTAATTCCAAAGAGGAGCAATTATTTCAATGTTACAGGAAAGTTAAAGACTTTATATTTCAGAACGGAGCATAAAAATGAAGAAAGAGAGAAGAAAAGAGAAGAACAGGGAGAATATTCCTCAGGGTCTCAAAGACCTGCCTGTCTGGGTAGGGTTCAAATTCACACCGCAAAAAGGCAAGAAAGATAAAAAGATACCTGTCAATGTGGCGACCGGTAAAAACGCCCGGTGCAACGATCCCAAAACATGGCAATCCTTTGACGAAGTTATTAAGCAATCAGATAACCTTGACGCTATTGGCTTTGCTATTACTCCGCCTTATGTCGGTGTTGATATTGATGGATGCGTTAAGGACGGTGTTATCTCGCCTTTTGCACAAAAAATAATATCCGAGCTTGATAGTTATACCGAATACTCGCCAAGTAGAACAGGCGTTCATATTATCTGTAAAGGTATGCTTCCCAAAGACCGCAAGTTTAGCTCGTTTAATGTTGAGATGTATTCGGGTAACAGATTCTTTACTGTCACTGGTGACATTGTTGCTGGTTGCGGTTCTGAAATTAATGAACGATCAGGAAAACTCAAGAGCTTGTATGAGTATCTTGAAAAGCTGGATTCAGGTGCAAAGCAAACAAAATCCCTGCTTAACCGTATCAAGAAAAGTAAAGACGCTGATGGTTTCTTTAAGCTGTACGAAGGCAACTGGCAATCCGATTACCCTTCGCAGTCAGAAGCTGATCTTGCTTTATGTAATAAACTCGCTTTTTGGACAGGTAAAGATGCATCTCTTATGGATGAGATTTTTAGAGCGTCCGGTTTCATGCGTCCGAAATGGGATGAGAAGCATTTCAGTGATGGCAAGACTTATGGAGCGTCGGTAATTGAGAAAGCGATTCAAGATACACAGAACGAGTTCGTTGATTCCAAAACGCCTAAACAAAAGAAGCTTACCCAAGGCGAGATAATTACCCGAGACTGTGAGGGAATAATCACGGAATATTTTTCTGATCAGCAAGGTAATCCTTACGTTGTCCTTCCTTTTGATAAACATTTTGAAGTATGCCAGGCGAGTAGTTCACGGTTCAGGAACTGTTTTGCTATGCGATACCGCAGAGATTTTGGTCATCCTCCGGGCAATGAAGCGTTAAAACAGGCACGCATTCAGGTTGAGGCACAGTGTGAAGGCGGTCGGCAGATTGAGCTTTATAACCGTGTGGGTTGGTATAACGGAGCGATTTATTATGACCTTACAACTAAAGACTGGCGTGGCGTTGTCATTACAAAAGACGGTTGGGAGATTGTTTTTCTTCCTCCAATATTTAAACGTTACCCTCACCAATCCGAACAGGTTATTCCTGTTAAAGGTTTTGATCCGAAAAAACTTTTAGACTTCTGCAATATAAACAAAGACGACGCTTGTCTTTTAATGACAGTTGTTGCTACGTTTTTCATTCCTGATATTCCGCATGTTATCCCTGTGCAGATTGGAGAGCAAGGCACAGGCAAGTCCAACAATTCAAGATTGATTAAAAGTTTATGTGATCCATCGAAGGTAATGTCAATTTCAGCACCTAAGGATTTAGAGCAGGCACAGATGATCGCTGATAAACATTGGGTAAATAATTTCGATAACCTCTCTCGTGTATCTGAATGGTTCAGTGATTTTTTATGCCGAGCTGTAACCGGTGAAGGCGATATGAAGCGGTCGCTCTACACTAATGACGAGGAATTTATCAGAACATACCGCAGGTGTTTTGTTTTAAACGGTATAGGTAGTTCTGTGTGTCGTCCTGATCTTTTAGACCGCTCAATCATATTTGATATACCTATTTTAAAAGAAACAAGACCCGAGAAACAAATCGCTGATGAATGGCGGGCTTTTCTGCCGGGGATCCTCGGCGGGTTCTTTACCTCTCTTTCAAAGGCGATGGCTGTAGTTGACAGCGTATCCGGGCATGAACGGTTCAGGATGTCTGATTTTGCTAAATGGGGAGCCGGGATATCGGGTTATTTAGGTTTTTCTCAGGATGAGTTTTATAAGCAGTATCAGGAGTCCGTTGACCATAAATGGGAAGATACCGCAGAAGAAAGCACGCTTGCTCAAAGGCTTACTTACCTTGTGGAATCAAACGGCGGTGAATGGTCTGGATCTGCGACTACACTTCTTGCGAGCGTTCAACCTGAGACTGGATTTGACAAAACAATTCCCGCTAACGCTAAGGCTTTGGGTTCTGAGCTTATGCGTATCGCTCCTGTAATGAGAAGCGTGGGAATCGACATTTTGCGGAGTAATAAACGTGAAGCTGGAACCGGTAGGAAGCTCTTTATTTTACGCAAAATTAAGGGCAATTCGCTCTTTGAAAATGGTGTGACCGAAGGTGTGACCGTCTGTGACCGTAGGGGTGATTTTTGTGACCGTGAAGACCCGAGACCGTACTGAAAAGTGTGAACGTTGTGACCGTGGAAGGTCTACGGTCACACCTACGCTCAGGGGTTAACTCCTTAATCTACAAGGAGTTGTGTAGTTTGTGAACGTTGTGAACGTAAATCCCTCTCTGTTCTAAAAAAAAGAAAAATAAAGGGGAAAGGTCACAATGGTCACATAAAAGAGATGTAAAAGAGGTATTTAGAAAGTAGTGGAATCAATGTTCACAACGCTCACGATCATCAGAAAAGGGGGTGAAAAAACGATGTAATCGTGGATAAAAAAACAGGTGAATTTTTTAGTGTGGATAAACAAAAAACAGGAGGAATAAAAAATGAAACAAGCTCATTTACTGAACACAATAAGCGGGATGATAAGCCGGTATGTACCGGGTTCAACGGAAGAAAAACAACTAGTGCATTTAATTGACGCCAATCTTTATATGATGAGGCACAACTGTTCTCTCACAGAAGCCTTGCAGGCGACTGCTAAGAAGAATGACGCCGTAGTGAGCGAAGGTGATATCCGTCTTGATCACTTAAAGAAGGCGTATGAGTATCGTGAGAAGTTTGAATGCACGTTGACGGACGCTTTAAGCAAGACCGCACCAGCAAAAGAAGTTGATTCAGGTAGTGCTGTAATCGCAGAACAACTCGATCACGTCTGGCGTGCCAGAAAATATCAGAACGAAACGGATTGTCCGTTTGAAGAAGCATTATCAATAACCGCCCCCAAGAAAAGGAGATAAGACAATGAAACTTAATTTTCTAAATGTGTTAAAAGGCAAAAGCACGCCTGATGAAATAGCCGAGCAGATCGTTGCTCTTGAGGAGAAACAAAAAATCTGCGAAAAAGAAAAACAGGAAGCTAAGGAACGAGCAAAAGAAATCAGAAGCAGGATTATGTGCGGTGAGAAGGTTAATCCGAACGCTGTTAAGGAAGCGGATTCCGCACTCGAGGAATGCAATATCAACCTTGATGTTGTTTCTGAAAGCCTTGAAAAGCTTAAAGAAAAACTTGAGGAAGCTTTTATCGCATTAAAAGATGAAACGGCTCAAAAAGTTATAGAAATCAGAAAACGCCTTAACCGTGACCGTGATAAGGTGAAGCTCGATCTCTGGAAAGCTAAAGGAAAACTTTTCGGGTTAGCTTTTGCACTGCATGGACATCCTGCGGTTACAAAGCGTGATCTGGAATCATATCCGGCATTTAGCCCGAGTGTCGGCACTGAGGAATATGACATCTTTCATGCTGAAAAAGACAGGGTTATTGCAGGACTTACCCGCCCTACTGTTGCTGATGTTGAGGAAGATATTTCCGATAAGAGTCACTGGATTAAAGACTTCGACGTGGATGACGAGGTTAAAGATATTATGAGAAAGTATCGATCTCAGCCTGTGGAAGAAAAGGAAAAGGTTATTGAGTAGAACAAATACTGCGGAGAAACTTAATGTGGTGTTCTTGTTAATTCCCCACCGCAAAGGGTTTATCAGGTAGATGCGACTGATAGAGGGCGACAACCTTCTCGCCCTTCTCCGCACGCATTTTTAAAAGGATGTGAATAATGGGATGGTACAGATATAAACGTAAGAAGAAAAAATGGAAGCCGGGCTTCTGGACGATCGTGATCATAAAATCCCCTGATGGGCATGAGGTTAAGCTTAAGCTGAACGTAACTCCGAGTGCCATAAAAGAATGGGTCCTTACGGTGGGGGCTTGCCGAGGGTCGGGCGAAGCGCATTCTCTCAGTGACCTTAAAATAAAAAATCGATGTCGTGGTCGTATGGCAAAATCGTAAAATAGCTAAAATAAGCGTAATATGCTGTAATGATTAGAGTTATGACGATTTTAAAGATGTCACCAGACTCGAAAATAGCCCCAAAACCGGACATTGGTCATGTCGTGTTGTCGTATTCTGGGGATTACAAGATATGTGATCAAAGTTTACTGGGAGCCCATTATCGGCACAAGAAATATAGCCAAAGTGATAATATGAAAATAGCTTATTATCATTTAGTGGCACAAGTGGCAATAAGGTGTTTTCCTATTACCATTTTGATAAAACTGCTCTATTTGCTGATACAAACAACAATAAAAATTTTCTTATTGACATATATGCTTACAAATGATAACATATGGGCATGTTTTAGCAGTCAATATTTAGGAATTAATACGCCGAGGTGAAATATGTTTAAAGCAGGTACTTACAAGCAACAATATGAATATAAAAGTTTTTTACCTTCATTAGTCAATGTTGATTATCAGTGGGAGGATAGGAAAATTGTTGTCTTATTAGAAGATGCTATGCGTTATCTTGGGGAACTTAATGCGTATTCAACGCTAGTTCCGGATGTTGATTTTTTTATTAAAATGCATGTGGCAAAAGAAGCTACAACGTCCAGCCGCATTGAAGGGACAAGAACAAATATTGATGAAGTTGTTTTGCCAGAGAACGAGATCAGTCCTGAAAAACGTGATGACTGGGCAGAGGTTCAAAATTATATCAAGGCAATGAATTTTGCTATCGATGAGCTTGATAAGTTGCCTTTATCTATGAGGCTACTCAAAGAGACACATAA
>Ga0207996_1001702_pt1 | contig 14625 bp, 13 predicted proteins | sample AntAceMetag02UKG_FD_184773 | JGI IMG/M metagenome (GOLD analysis project Ga0207996, IMG submission 184773) | Saline lake microbial communities from Ace Lake, Antarctica - Antarctic Ace Lake Metagenome 02UKG (SPAdes) (version 2) | ecosystem: Environmental > Aquatic > Non-marine Saline and... | reverse complement strand
CGGCCGCAACATTTAACCCTACATGTTTCATAAAAACAAATGACCTTAATCCACTGGCTGCTGCAGCTGCAGATACTTCCAAAGCCACTTTTTCATTAGAAGAAAATTCAAAATATACTCCCGCATCATTAGCGATTTTGTAGAACACATTCCCGATTTCCGAAGATGGTGTTCCTGGATAGGTCGAAACCAACGAAACACCGCTTTCCAAAGCTCCTCTGACAGCGGCTTCGTTACCCAGTAAAAATAATTTTCCACCTTCTTTTCCAGTCAAAATTTCCTTTACTTTCAACTTTTTCCTCCCTTTTTTGATTTGTTATTTTGCTTTAAATAAAACATTTTTTAGATACCTTAATGGTATTTTAAAATAATTTCAATAACCAGATACAAATTAAAAGCCAATTAATTATCCGATTTGCTAATTAACGATTTTTAAAAACCGGGAATGGTAATTTTCTTAGAAGTAGAAATTAATGCATTTATTAACAAGGCAATTTTATTTTTATCATAACGAGCTGTAGGTATACTGAAACTCATACCGATACAAATATCACCCTGGAAATTTTTTATTGGAACAGCTACGCAAAATACTCCCAACATATATTCATCCTTAATAAAAGCGTATCCCTTTTTCTTTATATTTTTTAATTCTTTTTGTAATTTATTTTTATCAGTGATAGTGAATGGTGTATAAGCTTTTAACTCTATTCTCTGTAAAAAACGATCAATTTCTTCGTCCGGTAAATATGCCAATAAGATCCTTCCTAAAGCTGCGCAGTAAGCCGGTTGATGAGATCCTATCTTCAAATCAAATTTAAGGGTATTGTCCCCTCCATTGCTGTAGATATAAAGAATTTCATCTCCATCCATAACAGCTAAATTTACAGTCTCATTGAATTTTTGCGAGAGTATTTTCATATAAGGAGTTAAATGTGAGATGCCAATATTATCTGCAACAGGAAATCCTAGTTTAAGAATTTTAATTGTAAGACGATATTTTCGATTTGCTGGATTTTGATCGATGTATCCAAGATTTTTTAAAGTACCTAATAAACGATGTATTGTTCCCTTAGCTAAACCTGTTTTTCTGCAAAGCTCGATAACACCCAACTCTAATCCGTTTTTTGCCAAAACTTCCAAAAGAAAAAATGCTTTTTCCACAGAATGTATTGGATATTTAAATTTACTATTTTCTTTTGTTTTATTCATATTGTTTCACTATGCATACCTTTGGTCTCTATATTGATACTTTTCTATTTATATAATATCAAATGATTTTAAAAAAATCAATTTTTTAAAATCTATATTAGTTACATTTTAAAAGGACATTCTTGAAAGATTAATAATTTAGTATTCTAACTGCTCTCAAGAACAAGATATCTTGACTTTGAGGAGATGACTTAAAGGATTTCAGGTAGTTATAATAAAATAATCTTTTATAGCTTTTATAGATAATTTAAAAGAATTTTTTAATAAATAAAGGAAGAGAAAGAGGAAATTAAAAGTTTATACCAACAAACTTTTAACTTATTTAATAATTAAGAGTGAGTTTTTATTTTAACGGAGTTTTTTCTTTTTCAGAACTTTAAGTCGGAAGAAATCTTCCCTTTCTTTTTCTTCCAGCATTTCAGAAATCATCTTTACAATGGCTTTGTACTTGGGTATCTGGATGTTTTTGAGAGCATTCGTTCTTTTCTGAGTTCTTTTTACTTCCAAAGCAAGCTTATATACTGAATCTTCCACTTCTGCCAATTCATAGATTAAATAATTCACTTGATGAAATCTTTTTAGTGCTACGTCCAAAGCTGTATTGGTATGATAAAAACTATAACATGGCACCAATTCTCGCACATTATATTTTATTTGAGAAATTTCAACCCCCATAATACTACGGGTAAGAATGCTAAATTCTGTAGCCTGAGGAATAGATTTAGCTACTTCATTTACTTCGTTGATTCCAATCGTGATATTCGCCATAATTAAAGCTTCGTATGCTTCTTCAAAAATTTCTCTCATTTTTTTCTGAATTTTTTTGGCTCTATCCATAAAACTCATCATTTCCCTAATAAGTACATTTCTTTTTTTATCCAAAAATTCATAACCTTTTTTTGAGAAACTCAATGAAGCTTGAGCTGCCATGAGATTAGATTTGGTTGGAGTAACATTTTCCTGCATATAATTTACTTCCTGAGGTATTTTTGAACAATTGAAGGATCTATTCTTATAAGCTCTTGTTCGGGTAAATCCCTTAAAAGCTCCCACATTAAATCAAGAGTCTGATTAATCTCCCGATTCTCTTCAAATTTCTGTTTTAAGAATTTTTCCTCGAAACGTCTTCCAAATTCCATATATTTTTGGTCAATTTCTGAAAGTTCATCTTCACCAATAATTTGAGCCAGGGCTCTAATTTCCTGGACTTTTGAATAATTAGAAAATATTTGGTTTGATATATCAGGGTGATCTTCCCTGGTATAATTCTCACCTATACCGTCTTTCATAAGACGAGAAAGTGATGGTAATATATTAATAGGAGGATATATGCCCATTTGATGTAAAGACCTGTCTAAAACTATCTGTCCTTCGGTAATATATCCAGTTAAATCTGGGACCGGGTGAGTAATATCATCGTTTGGCATTGTTATTATGGGAATCTGAGTAATACTGCCTTTAGATTCCTTTAACATTCCTGCTCTTTCATAAAGATTTGCCAAATCAGAGTAAAGATATCCCGGATATCCTTTTCTTGAAGGTACTTCTTCTCTAGCGGAAGAGATTTCCCTCAATGCTTCACAATAGCTTGTCATGTCTGTCATTATCACCAATACATGCATATCACTTTCAAAAGCAAGATACTCGGCAGAAGTAAGAGCACATCTAGGTGTAATAATTCTTTCCATAACTGGTTCATCCGCTAAATTTAAAAACATAACTACTCTATCCATAACACCAGCTTCCTCAAATGTCTTACGGAAAAAATCAGCTTCATCATGCTTTATGCCCATGGCTACAAAAACCACAGCAAAACTGCCCATCGCATCATCGGAAATCCTTGCCTGTTTCACAATTTGAGCTGCCAATAAATTATGAGATAATCCGTCTCCTGAAAATATTGGTAATTTCTGGCCTCTTATTAGAGTTATAAGACCGTCTATTGAAGAAATTCCTGTCTGAATATAATTTCTTGGATAAAGCCTTGCTACCGGGTTCATAGGCCTACCATTTATATTGTAATTTTTATGGGAATATATATCCCCGGCACCATCTATAGGTTTTCCAGTACCATTAAATATTCTTCCAAGAATCTCTTTTGAAAGAGATATTTCCATTGGCTTTCCAGAAAAACTTACACTTACATTATTTAAGGAAATGCCTGATGTCCCTTGAAAAACTTGTATAATGACTTTTTCTTGATCAATCTGAATAACTTTTCCCAATCTATGTTCTTTGCCGAAAAGTTCTATATCCACCACTTCATCATAAACAGCATTTTTAACTTTATCCATGACTATGAGCGGTCCTTCGGCTTTATCTGGTTTTAAGTATTTAACTTTCACTTTTTACACCTTCTTTATAAACACTCTCAATGTTGTCATAATATTGTTCGATTCTGTTAATAAGACCTTGAAATAATGTGGATTTTTCTTCAACAGTACCATATTTCATCATAATAATATCGGAAAAAAGTTGTTTATTTTTAATTTTTGAAAGTGGTATTCCCTTTTTAACACAGGAATATGATCTGTCATAAAGCTTATTGATTACTTTAAGCATATTATATTGGTGTGATAACAATGTGTAATAATCTTGAGGATTATAAGCATTTTGCTGAAGGTAACCAGTTTTTATAATCTTGGCCACCTCTAATATGACTCTCTGTTCATCCGCTAAAACATCCTCACCTACTAATTTTACAATATCCATTAATTTATTTTCTTCTTGAAGAATTCTCATCATTTTAGCTCTGAGAGATAGCATGTCTGAACCTACATTATTTTCAAACCACTCTTTTAACATAATAATATAGCCGCTATAAGAAGAAAGCCAATTTATTGAGGGGAAATGTCTGGCATGAGCCAATTCCCGATCCAATGCTAAAAAAGCCCCCACGATTCTCTTTGTAGATTGAGTAACAGGTTCCGAAAAGTCACCCCCGGCAGGAGAAACTGCTCCAATAATAGTAATAGATCCTTCTTTATTATTCAGCGTCTCTACATACCCTGCTCTTTCGTAAAAAGCAGCCAACCTTGACGCAAGATATGCGGGATAGCCTTCTTCAGCAGGCATTTCTTCAAGCCGACCAGCAATTTCCCTTAAGGCTTCCGCCCATCTGGAAGTAGAATCAGCCATAACAGCTACATTATATCCCATATCCCTGAAATATTCGGCAATGGTAATGCCAGTATATATAGATGCTTCGCGGGCTGCTACAGGCATATTAGAGGTATTTGCAATCAATACCGTTCTATCCATCAAGGGGTTACCTGTTTTAGGATCTTTGAGTTTTGGAAAATCTTCCAAAACTTCTGTCATCTCATTTCCACGTTCACCACAGCCAATATATACAATCAAATCAGCATCGCTCCATTTAGCTAATTGATGTTGAGTAATGGTCTTTCCGGTACCAAATCCTCCCGGTATAGCCGCGGTACCTCCTTTCGCTAAAGGAAAGAAAGTATCAATTACTCTTTGCCCGGTTACTAACAATTTTTTTATAGGCATCCTTCTATTTACAGGTCTTGGCTGCCTTATGGGCCATTTCTGATACATCTTAAGTTCATATTTTTTATCGTTGTCATCTAATATGATAAGCGTATCTTCGATATTGTAACGACCATTATTAACAACGCTCACTACCTTTCCCTGGATCTCCGGAGGTACCATAATTTTATGAATTATAATAGATGTCTCCTGAACTTTCGCAAAAATATCCCCTGCTTTTAAAACATCTCCCGGTTGGACTAAAATATCTACATTCCATAATTTTTCTTCATCTATAGATATAAGGCCTATACCTTCAGGAATAAATTTAAACCCCAAATCATATATTTTAGAAAGAGGTCTCTCGATACCATCAAAAATATTTCCAATAATACCCGGTCCAAGCTTTAAAGATAAAGGCATTCCTGTACCTTGCACTTTTTCTCCTATGCTAAGACCTGAAGTTTCTTCGTATACTTGAATAGTACCCCTTCCTTTTTCCAAGGAAATTACTTCTCCTATTAATTTTTTTTGTCCTACCATTATCATTTCTCGAACCATAAAATCTTCCATTTTATCGGCTCTTACTACAGGACCATTAATGTATACAATTTCCCCTTGTCTAGTCATTTGATTGCTCCCCATCAAGCCATGAGGATAAATATTGTCCTACTAACTTTTTACTATCCTCAACAATGTTATCTATTGTAAAATCTACCTCCACTTTTCCATCATCACTTTTTACAAATAAACCACCCGTTAGACTCTTATCATCTTTAATTTCATAAGTACCCTCATTCTTCAAAGATTTTAAAGTTTCCAAAATATATTTTCTATTATTTTCAATATCATTTCTACTAAAGCTAAAACATATATATTGATCATCAGAAAATTTTGACAATACTTGACTTATAGCATTTTTTAAAAAGCCTTTGTATTCCGTTGTTTTAATAAATATATTTGTTCTTTTTTTGACATCATCCATAATTCTTTCAATGAATTCATTTCTTTTCTTGAGAACTTCCAAGTGCAATTCGGAACGAGTTTTCAAAATCAACTGTTGTTTTTTAAATTCAGCATTTCTTGCAGCCTTCACTAAAGCAATTTTTTTTCTTTCTTCATAATTTTCTATAATATTCGCTTTTCGTTTTTCACAATATTCCACAAGCTCTTTTTGTTTTTTTTGGAAATCGTATTCAATTCGTTCAATCATTACTTTTGTAAAAAGGGAAATCTTGTCTTCTAATGTATTAGGCATGATATTTTATTCACCTCAAATCTTAATCCCAATAGATTCTCTGATATATCTGGTTAAGAAATCTGGAGACCGTCTTGATCCGTGTCTATCAGGAATTTCAACAATTACCGGAAGACTGCGTGACATTTTCATTTTATTTAATTCCGGTTGAACCTTTTCTGCTAATAATTCGGTTATAAGTAGAATTCCTACATCATTTAACACTTTGACTTTTTCTAGTTCTTTTAAAATTTCTTCTTTTTGATGAACTACAATTCCTTCTACACCAGATAATCTCATTCCGGTTAAAGTATGAGTATTATCACTTAAAATAAATACTTTCATACTGACCTCTTCTAAAGCCTACCTAGTATCATTATCGAAACAATCAATCCATAAATAGCGATACCTTCTGCCAAGCCTACAAATATAAGGGTTTTACCTAAAATACTTGGATCTTCCGAAACAGCTCCTAAAGCCGAAGAACCTACCGCGCCAACGGCATATCCAGCGCCAATTGTGGCAAGACCTGTAGAAATTGCAGCTGCAATAAATCCCATTCCCATTTCTGAATTTGTTGAAGTTGCTGCATTAGCAATATCTTGAACCGTAAAAAACATGAAAAACGCCAACAATGCTCCGTAAATAGACACACTGATTTTTGCAACTCCTTTAATTTTTTTTACACTTGTATTATTTTTCTTTAAATAGATATAAAAACCCGAAACCAAGGTTAATCCTGAAATAACCGCGGCAAGTAATACAACTACGCTATACATTTTTAAAGCCTCCACTTAATATTTTATAAATTATGAAATTATGCATTTCCAACACTGTAATATGCGTTTTTCTTATTGAATAAGCTTATTCTCTGTTTAAATAACGACATAGCTTTGATTCTAGCAGGAACATATTCTATCCCATCTCCTTCAAAGTATTTTGTGAAGAGTTCATAATATTCTAACCTTAAAGCCTGAATAAATACGATAAGTCCTTCCAGCCCAATGATAATTATATTACCGATTACCAGTATCGTTATAGATTCCCACGGAGCAGCCATCATTTTAGCCATAGTATCGAATGCAATATAAAGTCCTGCATGATTTAATGCAAAAGCACCCACTCTTAAAAAAGATACTGTATTTGAAAGCATGGAAAGCAAGGTCTCCAATACTCCAAATCCTTCTTCCGTATAATAATCAGCAGGGGATCCTTTGTAAAGTTTATCTGCATGGGTAAGCTTACTGGTTAATGGTTGCTTAAATACCATAATCACCAGAAGACCAAGCATAATACATACCATAATGAAGGATAAATTCGAATGTCTGACCACAATACTAAAAATGGTGTAAAGTAACATTAGATAAAGAGCAAGTCCGGTTAATCCACTTCTACCAAAAATACCCTCTTCAATGTTCTTTCTATGACCAAGATTAATAATACTATAGATATAACTGCTCAATATTAGGAATATACCAAAAATTACTCCGACTACTAATATATAATTTATATTTTTCATAGGACTCATTATAAGAGGATGAATAATTTCCTCAGAACCAAAAACGCTACCGTAAAAAAATCCAAAAATAATAGAACTAAAACCTATTCTACTCAACAATCCTCCAAAATCAGATTTATTCAAAACCATTTCCAAAATAAGACCGGCAAAAAGTAATATGCTCCCCTGACCAACATCTCCAAACATGGCCCCAAAAAGAATCATATAGGTTATTCCAAAAAAAACTGTAGGATCTTTTTCGTGATAAGCAGGAGTACCATACATCTTCACCAATGATTCAAAGGGCTTAAAAAATTTTATATTTCTAAGTTTTGTGGGAGGAGTTATACCACAATCAGTATCATTTAAATCATCCACTAAAATAATAATATTTTCCCCAAACTGCTTTTCTAATTCATTTTTCAAGCTAATTGCATCACCAATTGGTACAAAACCAAACATAAAAAACAGTTTATCACCTACAGCCAAGTCAGATTTATATTCTTCAATTTTTTTCTCCATTACCAATCTTGAATATGCCATTTTTAATTTTGCCATATGTTCAGTTTTATAACCTTCTAAAGATTTTTTGAGATATTTTATTTCTTCCAATTCTTTATTTGTCTCTTTATTCAGTATTTCTATAATTTCAATTGCGGTATTCTTAAATTTATCAGGTAAAGGCAAAAGCGTATAATTAAGAGAACTAAGAATTTTTTCTAATGTTTCCTCGAGAGTTTTCGGGGTTATTGAAACTAATATAACTTCTTTACCCTCTACTGCCACCTTTAATACAACCGCCGGAATATTCTCGTAATTCTTTTTGAGCTTGTCATAATTTTCCCTAGGTATCTTTATAAGATTAAAGGTAAGGTATTTCATGCAAGTGAGCTGTCCAATGTTAAAATCATATTTTTCTAAATGTTTGAGCCGGTTAATATATTCCCTTTTTTCTTCTATTAATTGAACTTTTTTTTCTATTTCATTGGCAGTAAAATGCACCTTCTCATAAATATTAAAAATTTGATTCATAAAATCATCATAATTATAATCTTGCTCTAAATATTTATGTTTTACCTGATGTTCCATTCTAAAAAGATCCATCAAGGACGTTATTATTTTCTCCTCCTTAACAAAATCCCTTTTTAAAGAATATGGTTTTAGGAAAGGCAGTTCTTCTAATACTTTTATATTCTTTTCATTTGGAGGCAAAAATATATTGGTAGAATTGACTCTTACAAGAGCATTTATCATATGCATGCTTCCGCTTGAAATTACCAAACGCAAAACCTTGTTTAAAAGATCTTTCTTGGCAATAATTCCCATAATTTTCATCGTTTCTACGCCCATTAAAATATCTCCTTAGCTTATGTAACTTTAACTAAAAATTTTATAGCTTCTTGTGGTGGTATGTCATATCTTATACTTTCTATAATCGAAACAATATCTTCTATTTCAAATTCAAGTAATCGTACATAACCTATAGTCTGAATAATACTCATCGGAAATTTACGAATTAAAGCTTTAATTTTGAAATAAATAAATCTATTAATACGTCTATCCATATATATATCCCTGGATACTTCTTCTTTTTTAAATAAAAATCCGTAAACCGAACTCATTGTAATTTTATAGAGATCTCCAAGATTCTTCGTATAGCACATATTCTTACGAGTCTTTAATGATATTTTGTCCCCAAAATTAATGGTATAATTAAAAAGCTCTTCCGGTGAGAGATTGTAAAATTTTTTACCCCGATATATCCACTGAATATTATAAAGATCAGCTATTATACCTTCCCATTTCTTCAATATTTTTTTATCCTCACCAGATATCTTTAATTTTCTGTTTTGCACTATATTAAAATATCCCATGTCTAAAGCCATTTCAAATCTAAACCGATTTTCCCTCTTCCCATTGACAAGAGGGATTAGAAATTCATAAAACTCTGTATTCTCCAATAAATATATTAAATCCCTATTTGTTCTTGCCTGAAAAAGTTTTTTTGGATCAATTCGACTATATTTACCTAGAAAAGATAGTGGTTTTTCAGTTCTTTCCGCTTCTTTGTAGTTATCAATTAAACGAGATAGAGATTTTAAATCCTCTATCTCATATTTCATGTAAAGTGAGTGAATAAGTTTTTTATAATCATCTTGAAAATAATAAATGAGTTTATCCATATTTTTTATCATGTTATTTTTTAAATAATCTTCTAAATCTCGTCTACTGATTTTTTCAATATGAATTTCCCTTAATAACTTGCCATAATAAGTATTCTCTTTTAAATAGATAGCTATATCAGCAACAGACCTTTTTTGTAGCATGTTTAAATAATCTACACGTTTCAAAAAATTCTTTTCCAATGATCTTATTTTAGTATTTATTGCTGCATAGACCATTACTTTATTCATTTTTTTCTTTCTTGATATACAATATTTTTTTTAATATATTATCAGAAATGTTTTTTTGATATTTTTCAAATTTCCGCTCCATGGTTTCCAAAATTTCTTTTGTAGTTACTTTTTGCCGCTTTACTTCCATTTGAGCTTCCTGCAATATTTTTATCGATGTGCTCTTCGTTTCATTTTTTATCTGGCACATATAATCCATAATTATTTTTTGTTCTTCTTCTTTATATTTATTCTTTAAATCTTCCAACTGTTTTTTTCTTTTTTCACTTATTTTATTTGCTCTGTTATCCAATTCCATCAGTCTTCCGATTATAGCTTTTTCTTCCAAAATAGCACCTTCTTTACAGGTAAAATAATTCAAAAAATAACAATATTCATAAATTTAAATTCCGTTTATTTAAACACAATTAACCTTTTACTAAAAGTAAATTATATTCCCTTAAATTTAGAAAGTCAAATACTTAGTTAATAAACAGATTACTGCTTTTGGCTGGCTTTCTGGCTGCAAGCTTTAACCAAAAAGCTGCAATCTCTACAAAAAATCTCAAATTTAAATGCAGAGGGGAGTCTTATACAATAAATTTAAGTTAAAACTTTCTCATCAAGCCAGTCTATTAAAAATTTAAAGATCTCTTCTTTTTCGGGTTCATTATGAATTTCATGATAAAGGCCATCCCAAATTTTAAAAGTACAGTTTTTTGAATTAATTATCTTTTTAGTAAATTCACAGCTTGCCTTGCAAGAGGTAATCTTATCGTCGCCACCGTGCATAAGTAAGAGAGGAAGAGAAAATTCTGAAGAATGCTCCAATGCCCATCTGCCGCTTAGATATATGTTTATAAACATCCGAGCAGAGATATGACTATGAACCAGGGGATCTTTTTCATAAGCTTTAACTATTTTGGAATCGTGAGAAAGCGCCTTGATATCTAAACCGCTTGATTGTGAAAAAGAAGGCCATATCTTATTCGTTATTTTACTAAGAATTACTTTAAAAGGAGAGGGTTCAAAAGCCAGATGGAGCCAGGGGGCAGTAGCAATTACTCCCTTAAGATGTGATTGCCGACGAAGAACATAATTAAGAACCAAATTACCTCCCAGACTATGACCATAAAGGAAAGAGGGTAACTGTGGGAACTTTTTATTTGAAATTTCCAACAAAGAAGAAATATCCTGCATAAAAGCTTCATATGATAGATTATGACCACGTAGACCGGGAGATTTACCATGTCCACGCAAATCAAAAGCGAGTATTACATACCCTGCTTTAGTTAATCTATCGGCTACATGAGCATAACGCCCGATGTGCTCTCCTAATCCATGAACCAAACAAACCACTGCTTTTGGGGACTTTTCCGGTTGCCAGCTTTGGCCAAAGAGTTCCAATCCGTCAAAAGTATTAAATTTAAATTCAGTACTTTTCATAACTTACCTTTTTTTTCTTATTATTGTACATGTCGTTAATTTTAATAAATAGGATTTTTCAATTTTTAAGATTATAGTTAAAAATTTAAAAAGAAAAGCGAATAAAGAAAAGTTTATACCATTAGATTAATACATTTAATAAAACTTTTTCATATAATCCTTAACTTCATCTCTGGTTCCTTTAAAAGGACCAGGTTTCTCCATTTTCAAAGAAACCAATGCAGAGGCAAAAAGCAAAGCTTCTTCAATATTTTTATCTTTCCTTTCGGTAATATAGGCACTAAAACAAGTATCTCCTCTTCCTGTTCTACCGGAAAGATTTTGCGGTTTTAAAGGACAGGCATAATGTTTCTTCCCATTATAGATTAATACTTCTTCATTGTGGGTAATCATAATCTCTTTAGCTCCCCAACTAAATAAAATTTCCGCGGCTTCTTTTCTATCTTTTACCCCGGTCATGATTTCGGCTTCTGCTGCATCTGTTTTTAGATAATTTATATAGGGAAGATATTCTTTCTTTCCCCTCCAATCTCTAAAAATCATTTCATTATTTTTCCCAACAGCCCGTAAAAAGCCCTGAACATCTAAAGCAATTTTTCCTCTAATACCTAAAAATTTTATCATTTCATTATCAAATTCACCGGATATAAGGCCGGCAAAATGAAATATTCGGGACTCAATATTATCGGGAATATCCCTTATTTTAAATGGATCAGCAATAGAGAGCGCAGTACAAGTCCTTCTTTCTCTGTCTTCGGTATGATAAATATTCCTTATAGAAGTTGAATTTTTTGAATCAAGACCGATAATATTCTCTTTGGGAATAGAAAATATTTCTAGATATTTTCTATCCTTAAAAGACAATTTAGTCAATATGCCAATTTTATGACCAATAGCATAAGCACTGCAGGATGAATAAACAACTGCTCCCCCGATTTCATTGACTGTTTTTCCCTGGAAAATATTTTCATCTTTAGAAATATGTCCCATGATAAAAGTATCATATTTTTTCATTTTCAAGCTTTACCTCTTTCCTATTAAATTAATTATACACTTGAAGAGCTTTTTCATAAAATATTTTTAAATTTGCTTTTGTATTTCCTTCTATTCTTATATTATTTAACTTAATACAATTATTTTCTTTAATTACTACAAGGTTAATTTTATTATTTCCTATTTTTAAATTCTTTACTTCGACCTTATTTATACCTTCAGGTAAAATCGGATTTAAATGAATTTTATCATTGATTGCATCTGCCTCTATTCCCAATAAACTTTGAATTATTAAATAAATACTACCACTTGCCCATGCCTGAGGGCTACAAGCAAAAGGATACTTCACTAAACTCTTGACTTCCTTTAGGCTAAAACCACAAAAAAGTTCGGGTAAACGATTATCTTTAAAATATTGAGCTGCTTTTACAAATCCATCAATAATTTTGATAGCTTTTATCCAATAATTATAACGGATCAAACCAGCAATAATAATTGAATTATCATGAGGCCACACACTGCCATTATGATAGCTCATTGGATCATAGCCAATTTCCTTTCTTCCCATAGTTCTTATTCCCCATCCGCTAAACAATTCATCACTAAATAACTTTTTCGCTACTGCTTCCGCCTTATCCTCTTCAATAATCCCACTATACAAACAATTTCCGGGATTACTGGTGATGGAAGCAATCTGTTTTTTTTGATAATCAAGCCCAAAAGCAAAATATTTCCTGTCCCTCATCCAAAAATCTCTATTAAATTTTACTTTTAATTCCTGTGCTTCCTTTTCTAACTTCCCGGCTGTATCTTTTTCTCCTAAATAAGAAAATATTTCAGCCATCCCCTTTTTTGCCTGATAAACATAACCCTGAACTTCAACCAGGGCTATTGGGGGAATGGCTAGACTTCCATCTCGATGAACACTGGAGTCTCTCGAGTCCTTCCATCCTTGATTAACCGCCCATCTCTTACTTTGAGGATTGTATTCAACATACCCATCATGGTCGACGTCACCATATTTGTCTATCCAATCTAAAGCTGTTTGTAAATGGGGTAGAATTTTTTTTATAAATTTTAAATCTCCTGTCCAATGAAAATATTCTACTGCCAAGATTAGAAATAATGGTGTAGCATCAATTGTTCCATAGTAGGGAGTATGAGGTATTAAATTAAGATGGGCTAATTCCCCGAATCTTATTTCATGCATTATTTTACCCGGTTCTTCTTCTTTATCTTTATTAATTTCCTTACCTTGAAAATGGATTAAAGTCTTTAATGTCCCTTGCGCTATTTTTGTATTTAACATCAATGTCTGCAATGAGGCAATAATACTATCTCTGCCAAAAGGAACAGCAAACCAGGGAATTCCGGCCATTGGCATAAACCCTTCTCCTAAATTAGTCTGTAGTAATTTTAAATCCAACAGACTTCTATCTATAATCCAATTAAAATTGTCATTATCAGTATTAATAATAAGAGAATTTTCTTTCCATTTTTTAAGATCCGATTTTAACCTTTTTCGTGCTCTTTCAAAATTAATAATATTTTTATTGATCAATTTTTGGCTTTTGATCCTGGGAATTATAATAATAGTAAGTTCTTTTTCCTGCTTATGTTTTAGTTTAAAAGAAAATTCTATTCTGTCTTTGTAGATTTCTCCTTCTCCGCCTAATATTTTCAATTCTGTTTCACGATTTATACCATCTTTGCCAATATATCCCAAGATAATCCCATTTTTTACTTTACGAGGGCTTAGAATGGTACCCAATCTCTTTTCTTTAACGTAATTTCTCACCTGGAAAATATCTAGATAATCAGCTTCTATTTTTAGTGTAATTTTTATTTTTAAAGAACTAAGATGGCTATTTGTTACTGAAATCCTATCATATACAATGCCATCCGATATTAATTGTTTTCGTTTGATTAAAATCTTTGCATTTTCAATTTTTCTAACATTCTGATTAATTAAGCAAATCTCACTCATATAATTTTCTATTATTTTAAAGGAAAAAACAATAGGTTTTTTATTATTGACGAACAGACTATATTTGTTTAAAAATCGAGTATCTTTTGTATATAAACCATATTGTGCATCTGCATCTTTTATAATATTACCCGCTTGATCAATTAAAAGAAAAATATCCCCATCTTTTATCACATATGATTCCATATCTTTTCTCCGTTACACATTGATTTTTCTTTTTATTTTAATATAATCTTTTGAAATAGTAAAAATATTCATGGTTTTGGAAATAATATCAGGAAGGTAGAGAGGGAAACAAAATAAGTAATAGCATTTGCTTAATTATATTATTACCTATAAATTGGGAACCGCCGATAATTAATAGAACTACGAT
>Ga0207996_1001701_pt1 | contig 14629 bp, 14 predicted proteins | sample AntAceMetag02UKG_FD_184773 | JGI IMG/M metagenome (GOLD analysis project Ga0207996, IMG submission 184773) | Saline lake microbial communities from Ace Lake, Antarctica - Antarctic Ace Lake Metagenome 02UKG (SPAdes) (version 2) | ecosystem: Environmental > Aquatic > Non-marine Saline and... | reverse complement strand
GAATCCTTATCTTAGGCTTCATAATAGCTGCCTCAAGGGTGATTTTACCTGATTTCTGGTAAGACCATGTCCCATTTACGAAGTGGGACATGGTCTTACTCGATTTATTTATAACGCTTGAGCAATTGTATTATAACAAATGGATTATATATTTCCTATTGAAACTTTACCCCTATCCACCGCTTGTCAGCCGCATATATTTTCTATCCTGTATATCCACATACTCCCACGCGTGGAGAGTTAACAACAGGAAGGAGCATATCTTCGCCGCATTTGTGGCTGTTTGCACAGTCTTTACAAAGCCATCCCTCACCAGACCAGCTGCATGAAGCACAGACTTTCACAGCAGCTTTGCCGCAATTACTGCACGATATTAAAGGAGATTCGTTTCTAGCTAAAATTTGAATAGGTTTATCTTTTATTTCGCTCTCTTCTTCCGAAATGACCTTCAGCAAAAGATGTGTAGTTGACCCAAAATCATACTCATGACGAAACTTCAGACCTGGACGGAGTACCATATCTAACTTAATGTTCATACTCCTGTCCTCATATTCCTCCATCGGGCTTGATGAGTATGTTTTTCCTTCAATTGTGAACATGCTTAAATGTCCGCAACATTCAAGCCAAATATCTCTAAGAAAAGCGTCTATATCTTCTAAGGTTGCGCTTGAGAATGCCTTGAGGTGCAGCCAATAATCAGATTGATACTTTCCCTCAACTAAAATGTGAAGTTTCTTTGTTTTCTGCAGCTTTTGTGTATCTGTTTTTAAGTTATCTCTGTTTTTACCGCAAGACCTAAGGTGTCTAGTCATTTCTTTTTTAGTAAAAACTCCTTTGCAAATATTGCATTTTCCATTTAACATCGGCTTCGCAATCTGGTTTTCCATGTTAATATCTCCTTCTTTTATTTTGTCAGTTAGATATGAAGTTATTATAACCTTCTTTTTAGGATTATAGCCCATGAAATCGGTTTTGTCATAAATTTAAATGGTAGCAGCTACCATTTAACTACCATTTAACACATTACATTTTCAAGACATGGAAAAAGCCCGCTTCATGGAAAATGAAACGGGCTTTTAACCTTACGCATAATAATAATAATAATTTTTATTACTATTCTTCTTCACCTGTAATGATCTTACCGGTGTTATCTGCTGCGGTACCTGTTGACTCGCCAGCACCAACTGCCATATTCCCGGTACTGTCACAGAAACCTTTAAGACATTCTCCTGTCGTTTTACCAGCTCCGACAAGAACTTCACCGGTTGTTCTTCCGACACCTTCTACAACAATGCCAAACTCTCTTAAGAATCCGGTAAAAATATTACCCGCTGTTTCCCCAGCTCCTGTTACTGTATTTCCCGCACCACCAAGATTTCTATTCATGTCGGGTTCACTGTATCCGTCGCAACTTTGATTGTACGGTTTCATAAGCTCAGGTTTTTCGGTAGAGCTTACCGGTACCTCTTCAACGACATACATTGTCTCCTCAGTAACCGAACACGGTGTTTCCACGATTGTTTCTTCTACAAATGTTGACTCAGTTTGTTCAGGAGTCCACTCTGTTGTCGCCTGCTCATATCCTCCTGCACATACCTGCTGCGCAAAGACAAGAATAAATGCAAGTATTGCAATACCACTAATACTATTTCTCATATAAATTCCTCCTTACCTCATAAAATGTTATTGATCGCCTTTAATAGTATCCGCACTATCATCAGCAAATCCTTTACTTGAGTCACTTGCACCTTTTATCATGCGTCCTGTACTATCTGCCATCCCTTTACCGGCCTTAACTGCTGTTTTACCAGCACCGACAATAACATCACCTGATGTTTGGGCAAATCCTTCAACGATTTCTCCGCTTTCTCTCAAAGCACCTTTTGTTACTCTACCTGTTGTGCTCCCTGCATCTCTTGTAGTTTGACCTGCTTCCCCAAGCTCTTGATTCAACTTAGCTTCATCATAACCGACCTTTTTATCTTGTGTAGTATCTGAGCTACATGAACTGCTTCCTGCAAAAACAAGTGATGCACAGACAAAGACTGAAACCACTGCAACAAAAACTGATAATAGCACCTTCATAACGCCTCCTCTTTAAATGTTCACAACTCTTTATTTGATAATATTATTTCTATACCCTATTAAATGTTTACTCACCTATTGTAAACATCGTCTCTCTGAGGCAGTTTCGCGTCATACCAAGGACTAAGTACTACAGCCTTCTTTACAGCGTGCCACCGGGCGAAGCATATATTTTTTCATATTCACCCTCCTTTCCGCATAGTATTAACATATAGTCATTGATTGATTTTCGTGAAGTAATTCTAGCACAGATATCATAATTACACAACAAACTTTCACCAAACATTTATTCAAGATAAAGTGGATTTGAAAAAATCCACGGCTTCTTATCCTTATATACCTCAACGCGATAATACCCCTTATACTGCGGAGTGTAATCAAGACGTACTCCATCCAATTTTCTTATCACCTTCCCGTTACTAATTAACCTAATGTGTGAGCGCTTATTCACTTCTACAATAATTTTGTCGCCTTTCATTAGTTTCAAAATACTTCCTACCGGAAACTCCTTTTCTCCCCTCTTTAGATAAAACAAAAACCCTTCAGGAAAACCAAACAAATCAAATGAAATATAAAAACAACCTTTGCGGAATGCCTCTATAATACTTTTCTTATCAAAAGACGGGACATTAACATGACAGCTAACTGTTCTTAACATGATATCGTATGAGTCAAACTCAAAACCCGGCAACCCATGTCTTTCATGCGCGTCGGTGCTGCCAATCGCAATTGTTTTTCTTTCCTTAAGCAGTTCATCCCATTTTTGTATTGCCTCTGGCGAGACCTTAGCAGTTGATCTAAAAAAATCGTCCGGTGAATGAATAATGCTTTTTATTCCAAGCCAAATAGGATTTTCTTTAATAATATTTGCCTGAGTATTATAGAGCTCTATACCGTTAAATCCGGTAACATCCCAGTCCTTCCATGAATACTCACGCGCAAAAGGGTGTGCAACACATACTAACCCATTTTGTTTTTTTACCTCGTTTATTATCTCACGTGGACTACGCGACACGATGGGCTTTTCAATCCCCCACACAAGCAAATGTCCCACAGGTGTCGTGACTTCTTCTCCTATAAGAACAAGCACATCCCCATAAAACCCTTCCTTCCCGTCTTCCAGAGTCTTCAACGTATCGTGGTCTGTAATCAGTATAAAATCAAGACCCGCTTTTCGCGCACTACTAACGATATCATCTATGCTATTAGGGTTTTGAGGATATTTGGAATGAATATGAAGAGCACCTTTAAGCTCATATAAACCGGCATATGGCATATGTTTCGTTTTTAAGCGTTCGGTTTTTTTACTCAGTATTTTAAGCGTGCTGCAGCCACTGACACATATGCATACAAGAACGACAAAAACCCATATATTTTTTGTTACACGATACATTCGCATATCAAGCTTCTCTCTATGCTAAAACGTGTTATATGAAATAATTTCATTACAGCTTTTGCGCCGGTCAAGGTCCGTTTTGAAAACAGTTTCATCAACCGGATACCCTACAGTCATCATAGATACAATTTTTACATTGTCCGGCGCACGCACAATACTTTTTACCTCTTGTTCGTTAAATGCGCCAATCCAGCAACTTCCCAACCCTTCACTACGGGCGGCAATACTCATATGATCAAGAGCAATCGCAATATCAACATCAATGCTATTGCCGTCCCCTCCCATATTTTTATACGCAAGCTCTGGATACCCGCAGCCAACGACAATCACCGCTGCTTTCCCTATCCATTCTTTTCCTTTACAGGCATAAACAATCCGGTCTTTTACTTTTCCTTCCGTCACAAATACAAATTTCCACGGTTGGGCATTTACCGCTGAGGGCGCAACACGTAATGATCCTATTAAACGTTTTAGCGTTTCTTCAGTTATTGGAGTATCAGCGTACTCCCGGACACTTCTTCTCGTATAAAGCGCATCATATACATCCATTTAAACCTCCCATGTTAAGCTATAAGTTATAAGCTGTAAGCTTTATGCTATAAAAAAATACTATATTTAAAAACGTATAATATACCTCATTAAAACAAAACTATATTTTGCAGGTCCCCGTATTTATTGGACACACATCACATCGAGGCTTGGGTTTACAAACATTTTTTCCAAGCATTACAATTTGGGCGTGATAATCATTATACACACGTATTCTTTTAGGGATATTATTCATAAAAAACTTTTGAATATCATCATAGGACTCTGTTCCTTCCAGCAATCCTTTCCGAGAAAATATCCGTCTCGTATATGCATCAACAACGAATACTTTCTTTTTTCCCGCATAGAGAAGAATAGAGTCAGCAGTCTCAGGACCAATACCGTTAACATGTAAGAGCTCTTTTCTTAAGCTGTCGGTATCACGCATAAACATTCTGCCTAATTTCCCATGATAACAGGTAAATAAATACTCTATAAAGGCTTTTATCCTTTTTGCTTTAATATTGTAATACCCGCTTGGCCGAATCAATTCAGCAAGTTTTTGTTCTGAAATATTTTTGATTTTATGCGGCGAAAGCACTTTTTTGCACGCGAGATTACAAATTGCTTTTTCAACATTGATCCATGCGGTATTTTGCGTGAGTATCGCCCCGATTATGATCTCAAATGCACTTTCACCAGGCCACCATTTTTGGTAACCGTAATGATCATATAGTTTTTGGTATATGTTCATTAATTGCTTTTCGCACAAAGTCATATTCATCCTCTTTTTTGTTTTACATCTTCCATTTTTACCCTTATCATCATAGAATAAAAATGAAGTTTTATCAAACTTGTTATAATAAAAACGTGCGACACAACACACAATGAGGGGTGCTATGTTGAAATACATTTTAAGTATACTGTTACTGCTGGTTTTTGTCACTCATGCCTGTGGTATGACAAAAAAACCTGAAGGACGTACAATGAGCAGAAAACAGCAAGAAAAACTTAAGAAAGCAAAAAAAGAACTGTACGAATACCCTAAAGCAAGCGCTGTCGTTGCAGACAAATTCTATGAACAGGGACAGTTTTTCGAAGAAGAAGGATTGTACGATGAAGCTATTGCGCAATATAAACACGCTCTTGCTTTAAAACCCCCTTTCAGCGATATGGTCCACTACACTTTAGGGATACTTTATTACAACCATGATCTTCTCGAACTTGCAGCAGACCACCTTTATAAATCAATTATATTAAATCCAGATAATGTTCAAACTCATTACTGGTTTGGTCTCACACTGGCAGAGCTAAGAGAATACCGTGAAGCTATTCAAGAGTTTGAGACTGTTATCAGCATCAATCCACATTTCTACGAATGTTATTACTGGATCGCTCTTATTTATGAAAAAACCATGACAAACAACGTCAAAGCCGTTGATTTCTATAGAAAATATCTTATGCTCGATCCACGCGGAAAAAAAGCAGACGCTGCACGTACATCGTTAGAGAACCTCGGCGCTGAACAAACAATTGCTCCTGTGAAACAACTGCCGCCACCGATAATCGATACTGCGCCCATCAGTCTCGACGAATACGAAAAAACGATTTCTCAACCATCAACCGATATAGAGGAAGAAACAGTAGAGTTAGCCCCTGTTCCGTCTCCTGCTCCAGCCATTAAAAAAGGAGAGGTCAGTATAGCTACACCTCCTATTGTGATAGGAGACAAGACGCATACCGCACAAGAAGGAGAAACGCTCCGGATCATAGCGGGATATGATGAAATATACAATGATTCCACTAAATGGCGTACATTGCGAGATGCAAACAAAAACGTGTTAGACAACAGCTTAGATATTGAGCCGGGTACAGTTTTACGCATTCCAAAAATTGATACCGTGGCATTAAACAAAAACGTTTCCGACCCATCAATACAGTCATATCACACAATTTCTAAAGGAGAAACATTATGGATCATTGCAGGATATGATGAGATCTATAATGACGACACAAAGTGGCCACTCCTTTATAGTGCAAATAAAGATACGCTTGAAGGTAAAAAGACAAACCTACATGAAGGAATCGTAATCACCGTACCAAAACCAACAGAAGCGGCACTTAAAACTATTGAAAAGAAAAAGATAATAGAGAAAAAAAAGAAGACACTCTCACTGCCAGAACCACAAAAACTATTCAAAAAGGTCACCGATGCCATTTCTTCTGCCGCTAAAGCAGTAGTCACCGCAATTCCAAAACTTACGGAAAAGAAAATGACCCTTGTTGAAAATAAAATAAAGAAAGAACCAGCGAAAATACCTACTACGACAAAAACTATTGTTCCGAAAAGCACGCCAAAACCCGTTACCCCTGTAATTTCAAAAAAGGCAGCACAGACACCAATAGTAAATACTAAAAAGAAAGAAACTTATACAATAAATGAATTTATTGAAAGCACACAAGTAAAAGAAGCCCCTTCTACAATTAATAAGCCGATACAAAGAAAATCGATTACACCTACAAAAGCACTGAAAAAGACTCCAAAGAAAAAAACAGTAATAACAAAAAAACCCGTTCAGAAAACGAGGATAACGCCTGCAAGAAAACCGGTAAAAAAGACCACAGAAAAGTTGCCCTCTAAGAAAATAAGAAAACCTCAAAAAGCTACACCACGTTATACTATTAAAAAGAAAACCTCATCACAATCAACGAGAACTACCTTTGTGGAAAAAACCCTTCAGGAAAAACAAAAAGTGGTGCATTCAAAACAAAGGAAAGTAAAACCAAAAGTTAAGGCTCGCATAAAGATTAAGGCAATAACTAGTGATGATAATGGCAACACAATAAAAATAACGACATTTGGCCCTAAAGGCAAGATTAAAGAAGAAATCGTCACAGATACAAATGAATCAACAAAGAAGTAACGTTTTTTATCTAACAGTAATTATAATCTAACCCACTTTTCTTACGTGGATATCGTTTAACACATCTTTATCAATGGCGATTGTAGTTTGGCCAATTTGCAAAACAAATGCCGGACGAGTTTGATGCACTTTTACTAAAGTGCCTGGAAAAAAACCGAATGATGTTAACTTATCCATACGACTGTGATCTTTCGTAGAAATATAAACAATTTTACCCCTTTCACCGGCATTTAACTCAGGGAGGCTAACAACAATACGCTTCACTTCCATTTCAGCTCTTTTGCAACATTCACCGGGAGGAATTTCTTTCCCGTGAGGACATTGAGTAGGATGCCCTAGAAGAGTACATATTGCTTCTGCTACTTCCGGGGGAACAGTGTGCTCAAAATCACAGGCGGCTTCCTCTTGATTTTTATCGCTAATATCTAATACATCTAATAGACGTTCCGCTAACCGATGACATCGAATGATACGTGTGGCAACTTTTTGGCCTGTATCGGTAAAGGATATTTTTCCGCCTTGAATGCGAATATATCCCTCTTGCTCAATCTTTGCCAGATCTGCCTCTCCTAACTTATATTCTCTTATTAAATCTTCAACAAGCACTTCGCCTGAATCAGATTTACGCAATATTGTTTCAAGAATTTCTTCAATTATTTTAATGTCCATATACCCCCTCTTGCAAAATATGCAGCTACACGTTCACGTGCCGCAATGTCTCTATATAATTTCTTTCCTATCCTATAGGCGAATATTGAAATAAACAAGTATAAACCGAACAATGCCGCCAACCATAATAGCATAGGGAATAATAAAACCAAGTATGGCAAATGCTCTCTTAATACCTTGTTCTTTAATAATAACAAGCAGATTTGCAATACACGGAACAAACAGCGTAATAACGACCATGCTTACCACGATCTGCACATGTGATAGTTCGCCTGCTTTCTCCAATGACAAAAGACCTGCAGCACCATAATCTCTGCGAAAGAATCCGATAAGAAATGCTTCCGTTGCTTTAGCCGGCAAACCAAGAAAAGTAACGATTATAGGTTTTGCTAATTGTTCAATTTTTCTTAACACCCCTACCTTATCAAGAACAAATAAGATAGCAGCACCGAGCATAAAGATAGGCACCGCTTCAGTAAGATACCACTTCACCCTGCTGGCCGTTTTCTTTAGTATATTTGATAATTTCGGCACACGCATCGGAGGTATTTCAACTATAAAATCAGACGTTTTCCCCGGAAGAATCTTTGCCGCACAATAACCGACAATAAAGAGCTGTGTCAACACAACGATAAATACGAAAACTAACGCCTTAATAGATACAGCACTGAGCATTGCCATAATAACTCCAAGCTGGGCAGAACACGGTATACCGAGCGCAAGAAGAAATGTTGCAATTATCCGTTCACGTTTTGTATCTAAGATTCTTGTTGTCAAAGTCGCCATAGTAACACATCCTAATCCCAGAACCATAGGAAGTATCGCTTTACCGTTCAGACCGATTTTCTTAAACATCTTATTTGACATTATAGTAAGTCTTGGAAGATACCCCGAATCCTCTAAAATACCAAAGAACAGAAAAAAGAAAGCAACAATAGGAAGAACTATCGCTAAAGCATAGGTAAGCCCCATATTAATGATCCCATACCCTGTATAACCAGCCGGAGCTCCTGTATAAGTACCAATAAAAAATTCCTGCACAATCTGAAATGGAATATATCTAAGAATATAATGTGAAACAAAAGGCAATATATTTTCATTAAACACTTTTCCCTCAAGAAAATCAACGGAGACTCCCGCACCAAGAACCCCGACAATAATATACATAAGGAAAAGAACAACAATAAGCACGGGAATACCATACAGCGGTGACATTGCTATTTTCCCTATTGTATCTCTGAGCGCGGATTTCTTCTCTTGACGCACTTGTTCAACTTCTTTTACGATTGCATCAACAGCTCTTTTCCGTTTCACGGTAATCACATAACTAAGCGGCTGTGAATATTTCTGCTCGGTTTCTTTAACGATCTCTTTAATTCTACCTATCAGCTCATGTTCAATACCTTTGGAAAGCAAATATTCCTCAATCGTAATATCCCCCGAAAGAGCGGACAGACCTACAAAACGTTTATCAACCCCGATATCAGGAATAATATCTGATAGTTGCCTCAGCGCATGCTCTATCTTGTCTCCATAATCTACCCTATAATTCGAATTCTGTGCTTTGTGCACCATTTGAATTAATCGTGATATTCCTTTCTTTTCAATAGCGACCGTTGGGACAGTGTGGACACCCACCATTTCTTGAAGCCGCTTATGATCAATATGTACCCCTCTTTGCTCAGCCTCGTCCATCATGTTAAGCGCCAGCACAAAAGGTATCCCCATCTCAATAAGCTGGATAGTGATAAATAATCCTCGGTATATGTTTTTCGCGTCTGCAACCTGGACAACAGCATCAGGGGTCTCTTCAAGTAAAATATCTCTGGCAACCCGTTCATCCTCAGACTTTGGTATAAGAGATATCACTCCGGGAGAATCAATAATAACATCACGCTCTCGATCAAAGTTTGATAGTCCCTCAGTAATTTCAACTGTCGTTCCCGGATAATTAGATACCGCAACATATTTACCTGTTAACGTATTAAATATGACGCTTTTGCCCACGTTGGGATTACCAACAAGCACAATCTTCTTTTTTTTCTTAAGATCTATTTCAATTTTTGCACTCATAATATTTATATAGCTGCCAATCAATTTTATTTTCCGCCTCATTCATGCACTTATCTCAACATAAAATAAGGGGGAATTACAGGTTTGTCATATACATTTGTGTTCTTTAATCATATACCACAAATGCTAAAAAAAAGAAATGAAAGGATAAAAACATATATAGATTTATACATTATTTATTACCCTAACAAGATCCTTTATTTTTACCGGTTTTTCTAAGTATATGTGCCCATTACATTCTTCAGCGCTCACTCCTACCCCGGTAAAATAAATAATGGGTACGCTTTTTGTCAGGATATCCTTCTCTAGTTCTTTGACTATTTCTGGTCCAGTAAGATATGGCATTATAACATCGATCAATATAACATCTGGGACTTGCTTATTGACACATTTTTTCCATTTTCTACTGTCTGTACATATACGAACATGAAACTCGCCTACTGCTTCAAGATTCTTTTTGACCATTTCACATAGATCAACTTCATCATCGATTATAAGTATGTTCTTTATCATTATCGATTCCTCTTAATAAGCGGAAATATTATTTTTACGGTAGTTCCTTTGCACGCTTCGCTTTCAATCACTAATTCACCATTATACTTGCTTACGAGCTTTTTCGATATCGGCAGACCAAGTCCTGTTCCGCTTCTATCCCTTTTTGTAGTAAAAAATGGCTCATATAGCCTCTTCATATTTTCTTTAGATATCCCTTCTCCGGTATCTCTAACTTCAATAACAAACGCATTTTTTCCTTTTATATAAACACAATTATATACTAAATATGTATGTATCCTTATTTTTCCTCCCCGTTGCATCGAATCAGCAGCGTTAATAAAAATGTTCAAGAGTACCTGTTGTATCTGATTCTTGTCGACTTTTATCATATGGGCCCCTCGCTCATAGCGGGTAAGTACTTGTATATTTTTAAAAGATACTCTACATCGAAATAGTGATAGTGTCCGCTCTACAAGTTCTTCAGGATTGATTCTTTGAGCTTTTAGTTCTGTCGGTCGTGCAAACTGCAGCAAATCATGTAAAATACCGTTTGCTCGTAACGTCGCCTCTTCAGCTTTTGCAAGCGTAGCTCTCAAATCTTTATTAGATTTTGGCATTTTCATATCAAGATATTCGATCGCGCCTAAGATGATCCCCAGCGGATTTTTTATCTCATGAGCAATACCGGTCGAAAACCGCCCCAAAGCAGCAAGTTTCTCGGTTTGCACCAGTATGTTTTGTGTTTCTTTGAGCTGTACGTACGCCTCTTTTAATTTTTCTTCTGCTTTCTTGCGTTCAGTAATATCACGCACAATAGCAAAAACATATTCCTTTTTTGCAATCATCACATACTTAACATTTATTTCAACCGGAAAAGATACGCCATCACTTTTTCTGTGCATACTTTCCAATACCATTTTTTTCTTTCTTCGCAAATCGCTTACGTGCTTTCTCCACATATGCATCTTATAAACAACAGCATCTATATCAATTACCCTGAGTTCTTTAAGTTTTTCAGGGGCATACTCAAGACATCGGCATGCTTCATTGTTTACATCAAGAATCCTACTTGTTGTAGGATCGATCACATAACAGGCATCGTTCGAATTATCAACCAGATCACGAAACAACTGCAATCGCTTTTCAACTCTCTTGCTATTGGTTATATCATTCCCCACGCATAATATGGTGGTAAATTCACCCTCAACAACATCAGCAGGCTGATTGGTCCATGACACCCAAACACGCTCACCGTTTTTCTTTATATTCTCATTTAAGTGATTATTGTACTTTTTAGGATTATTACAAATATCTGTAATGAGCCCCGCAAGGTCTATGCCTCCTGTCTCTTTCTTGGGGACTATAGTTCCCAGAACAGATTTACCCATTATTTCCTTTGCCTTAAAGCCAAAGAATTTTTCTGAAAACTTGTTCCAGAATATAACACGGCCTTTTCTATCCATTTTGAGAATGATACTGTTTGCAGTTTCCACAAGCACATGATATCGTTCCTCGCTCTTTCTTAATGTGTTTTCAGCATTTCTTTTTTCCGTAACGTCCTCAACCATCTCAATCGCTGCAACAATTTGCCCTAGATTGTTCCGTATGGGCGTTGACACTACCCGATAATGCGTAATACTATCGCCGTCTGGTGTTGAAGAAACTGCCTCATGACGCTTTCCGTCTTTTAAGGTTTTATGTGTGGGACAATAGCTGCAAATATGTTTTGATGGCGGTTTGTTAAAAGATTTATAGCACACAGGTTTTTTTGCCGGATCAATATCGGGAAACCACTTTTTCATTTGCTTGTTAAGAGTTAGGATCTCCATGTCAGGACTGATAACAGCGACACCTAACCCGATGTTATCAACAACATTTCTGTATTTCTCTTCAGACTGTTTTAACTCTTCCTCTGAAGACCTTATATTGCTTAAATCGTTAAGGGTCGTTATTATATGTGATACCTTAGATCCTGAGAAATATGGAATCTTCTCTACCTCTATAATCGTTGTTCTTTTCCCGATAGTTAAAACGTCTTCTGAAATAATTTTCTTACCGGATGTAAACACCGTACGATATTCTTGGCGTATCTTCGGAGTAATAAAAGAAAACAGTTCGTATAGTTTTTTCCCAACAGGCTTATTTTCTCGCAGGCCATAGCCTTTGATAATTTTTATAAGGGATTTGTTGACATATACAACACGATAATTTTTATCAATAATATAGACTGGAAAACCTATGAGATCGACTATGTTCGGGAAAGTGTTCTGTGAAAAAGAGTCTTCATTTTTCTTTTTTCCCATAATGACCTTTTAACTATACATATATTAAGCAGTGTTAAACCACTCCCAATGAATCACATCTTTAAGAGCTCTTTTTTTGGCAACAGAAAGATCAAAATCTTTACTTGGCCTACCTAGTGAAATAAGGCTAATTAATTTATATTCTGAAGGCACTTTTAAAAGAACACTTATTTCGCTTGTGTATGGTTTCTTATCTCCGGCAACCCAACATGATCCAATACCAAGAGATGCTGCCGCCACAAGAATATTTTCTGTCGCAGCACATCCATCCTCCAGATAATATTTTGTATCGCGGCAATAAACTGCAATACATGCTTTTGCTTGCGCGATAAACTTCCCATATTCAGCTATCTCAGCAATCTTCTTGAGAATATCCGTGTTAGTAACAACGATAAACTCCCAGGGCTGAACCCCACGTGCGGTAGGCGCATATCTAGCAGCTTCTATTATGCTCTCTATTTCTTCACGTGTAACGGGCACACCGCTATATTTCCGCACGCTTCTTCTTTTTTTTATTATTTCAATACAGTTCATTTATTCTTTTTTCTTTCCGAACGGAAAAATATCTTTAATTTTATCAGCCGCATCATCCATCATATCTTTTGCGCCTGCTGCAGCTTCTTTTGTCTTATCTCCAAGACTTGTATCCGAATCAAATGTTTTACTAGTCACGCCTTTCATGGAATCTCCAAGATTTCCGGTAAGATCCATTGCCTTTGAAGAGTAGTCTTTCATAAGCGTTTTTGCCTTTTCAATGGTTTGGGCGGTCTTGCCTTTCAATGGCCCGAGATCAAAATCTGCCAGGTTAGCAATACTTGTATTCACTAACGCTTTAAAAACGATCAGGCTAATAAGCTTATATGGATCATCGATATCCTCATAGCGCTCATCGATATTCACGTTTACTTCAACAACTTTAGGTGGTGTTCCTTTAGAGTAATCGATATATTTTACTTTTCCGATCTTAAGCACCAACTCGTCGATTCTTATATCTGGCATTTTTGCTTCCTTCTTATCTTCAGGAGTATCTTTTTTCTCTTCAACTGCTTTTACCGCAGTTATTGAATCAAGGTTGAGCTCACCTTTTTCATTCTTAACAACAATAAATTCTTTCAGATTAAGCCGTATTGACTCAACGTGTATCTTTTTCTTCAGAAGTGCCTCCAAGTATAAATCCACATAGATTTCCGGCATATCCATCATAAGTCTCTCTTTAAACTGAGGAGGATTGAAAAGCTTGAGTTCTTTAATACCTAATGAAGTTCCCATTAGACTGATATTTATCTTCTCAACATCAAGAGTCAAGCCAGTCATGGCGTTTACACCTTTTTTAACAGCATTTTTTATCAGAAAATCTTTTGCAACAAAAATAACTACCACCAGCACAACTACAATGAGTAATAATTTTTTCATCCTTCTATCCCCTCTTTTTATGATTTATACCTGTTTACTATTTATAACTTTTTCTGTGTCGCCTCACCGCCGGGCTGAATAACCGTTAACCGTTTAAGCGTAAACTTATATATTATAACTTTTCCTGAGAGCCCAAGTTTAAAATGGGCATGTTTCTTCTGTGTACGCACCCCCTCAGCGATACGCTGAACAGAAAGGCGGAGTTCTTTCTCACGCACTGCCTGAACTAATGTTTCATACAGCTTCCCTTTTTCCATAATAACAATACGCCCCACCATCTTGTATCCTGTTAAACTTTTAATATCCATGCCGGCTATTGATGCGAGAGGGTTTTCGCGAAGATTATCTAATGTCTTACCAAAAGCATAATCAATCAAATATATTGTTTTATCTTCTTGCTTAAGAAAAAATTTCGGTGCAACATTAGGGGTACCTTTTAGATCGCTTGTTGCAAGAAAGACAAATTCTTTTTTTACGAAATAATCTTGAAGATTTATAATGTCCATATATGCACCATACCAATCACTACACCGAGCGTTTACACACTTACTATTATCATAACTGCGTGTAATATTAACATATTATAGAAGAAATATCCCCTAATTTATCTACAATACAACGATTCCGCAACAATACGCATAAGGTATGATTTTAAGCTTAATTAGAGGTTTTTAAACAAAGGGTCATATTCGCGAAAGGATTTCGCTTAAAAAATTGGATTACAAAAGACGATTATATCTACC
>Ga0207996_1001696_pt1 | contig 14670 bp, 11 predicted proteins | sample AntAceMetag02UKG_FD_184773 | JGI IMG/M metagenome (GOLD analysis project Ga0207996, IMG submission 184773) | Saline lake microbial communities from Ace Lake, Antarctica - Antarctic Ace Lake Metagenome 02UKG (SPAdes) (version 2) | ecosystem: Environmental > Aquatic > Non-marine Saline and... | reverse complement strand
TGTGAGTATGTTGGAATATTTTATCTCAACTCATGGGGCTAGAAAAGGTTTGGCAGATACAGCGTTGAAAACTGCAGAAGCAGGATACTTAACCAGGAGGTTGGTCGATGTAGCGCAGGATGTAGTTGTTACAAGCGAAGACTGCAGTACACTTAACGGCATAAGTGTTGCCGCTATTAAAGAAGGGGATAAAACTGTTGAATCACTTAAAGATAGAGTTGCAGGGAGAATAGCATTAGAAGATATAAAACTACCCTTGCTGGATGATATAATTGTTAAAGCAGGCGAGGAGATTACAGATGAAATGGCAGAAGTTATAGAGGAAGCAGGAGTAGAAAAGGTAATGATAAGGTCTGTTCTAACATGTGAGGCGGAGAAAGGGATTTGTGCCAAGTGTTATGGGAGGGATCTTACAACAAAAAAGCGAGTTAGGGTGGGAGAAGCTGTGGGAATTATTGCGGCTCAGTCCATAGGAGAACCAGGAACTCAACTTACCCTAAGAACTTTTCATATTGGGGGAACGGCTAGTAGAATAATCGGTGTCTCAAAAATAGCAGCCATTAGTGGTGGCATTGTTAAATTTCACGGAATAAGGACGGTGGTTGATAAAAATAATAATACAGTAGTTATTAACAGAAATGGAGAAATAGCAGTAGAAGATGCAGAAGAAAGGGAATTAGAAAGGGCTAATATGCCTTTAGGCAGTACACTTAGGGTTAAAGATAATGATACAGTGAAAAGAAAGACTGTATTAGCTGAGTGGGACCCATATACCTTGCCCATCGTTTCTGTAGTGAGTGGGAGAGTAAAATTTGTTGATATAATTGAAGGTATTACAATGAAAACCGAAGTAGATAAGGTAACTGGGAAGAAAGAAAGGATACTTACCGATTACAGAAGCGCAGGGATGCATCCACAAATATTAATACAAGCCAAGGATGAGCAAGTGTTAAATTACCATAGTATTCCAAGTGGAGCGCATCTAATGGTTAAAGAAGGAGATCAAGTTTTAGTAGGAGATTTATTAGCAAAGACTACAAGGGAGAGGAGTAAAACTAGGGATATTACAGGAGGACTGCCAAGGATTGCTGAGCTCTTTGAAGCAAGAAGACCAAAGAATTCTGCTATAGTGACCGAGATAGATGGAATAGTAGATGAACCTGTGGGACTTAAGAAGAATATGCGTAGGATAGTTGTGACAGCAGATAATGGTGATAAGAAGGAATATCTTATCCCACGGGGTAAGCACTTGATTGTTTATAAAGGTGACAGGGTAAGAGCAGGTGATCAGCTTACAGATGGATCTGTGATTCTTGATGAAATATTAAGAATAGAGGGGGATAGAAGATTACAGGAATATTTATTAAATGAAGTTCAAGAAGTTTATCGGCTGCAAGGCGTTCATATTAATGATAAGCATATAGGATTAATTGTAAGACAGATGCTTAAAAAAGTCAGTATAGAAGATGGTGGGGATACTAAGCTCTTAGCTGGAGAACAAGTAGACAAAGTTGTTTTTAAAAAAGAGAATGAAAGAGCTGTTGCAGAAAATAAAAAACCTGCTCGTGCAATACCAGTTCTTCAGGGTATTACAAGAGCATCTATAAATACAGAGAGCTTTATATCAGCTGCTTCGTTTCAGGAAACTACGCGAGTTTTAACCAAGGCTACTGTTTTTTCTAAGGTAGATAGATTATCTGGATTAAAAGAAAATGTAATAATTGGACGTTTAATTCCGGCTGGTACAGGGTGGGCAGACTATAGGAAGATAACATTAACAGAAACCGAGTTATCCGATAAAAAGGATGTGGAAGAGACTAAAGATAAAGATAATAGTACAATAAACGAGGTACAAGCCTAGAAAGGGAATAAATATGCCAAGATTATCACAATTGATAAAGAAAAGCAGGAAGAAGAATACAAAGAAAACATCTACCCCTGCTTTAAAGGGTTCTCCTCAAAAGCGAGGAGTATGTACCAGGGTGTATACAGTTACTCCGAAAAAGCCAAATTCAGCATTAAGAAAGGTGGCTAGAGTGAGATTGACGAGTGGTGTGGAGGTTACAGCTTATATTCCTGGAATAGGACACAATCTACAGGAGCATTCAATTGTTTTAATTAGAGGGGGAAGCGTCTCAGATCTTCCAGGTGTTAGATACCATATAGTTAGAGGGACTTTAGATACTACAGGGGTTACAGATAGAAAGAAAAGCAGGTCTAAATATGGTACAAAAAGAGCAAAATAAAGGAGACATGTAATGCCTAGAAAGGGGAGGGTTACTAAAAGGACAACACCACCAGATCCTAAATACAATGACCAAATGGTAGCTAAATTTGTAAATTGTATTATGAGAAGAGGCAAAAAAAGTTTGGCTGAATCTATATTTTATGATTCTTTAGATATTATAAATAAGAGTACAAAAAAAGATTCTTTGGAAGTGTTTAAGCAGGCCCTTGATAATGTAAAGCCAGTTTTAGAGGTTAAGTCCAAAAGAATTGGAGGTGCTACTTATCAAGTACCTATAGAAGTTAGCTCTGATAGGAGAACAAGTTTGGCTATGCGCTGGATCATAAACTATGCTAGGGCAAGAAAGGGCAAAAGCATGGGAGAAAAATTGGCACAGGAAATTATAGATGCATCTAAAGGCGAAGGGACTTCCATGAAAAAGAAAGAAGACGTCCATAAAATGGCAGAAGCCAATAAAGCTTTTGCGCATTATAGATAATGATAGAAGAAAGGATAAACTTAGAGGCCAAAAAAGGATTTGCAAGAGAAAGAGGATGTGATATAATCCGTGCTCATTTTAAAGATCAGGGACGAGGGACGATAGGCAAGAGTTAAAAAGTGTGGTCTGTGGACTATGGTCTGTGGGCTAGTTTAAAAGGAGGATAGGGAAATGGCAAAGGAGAAATTTGAGAGGACGAAGCCGCATATAAACATAGGGACGATAGGGCATGTAGATCATGGGAAGACAACATTAACGTCAGCAATAACAAAGATACTAAGCAAGAAGGGATTAGCAGCAGCAAAGGAATTTGATGAGATAGATAACGCTCCAGAAGAACAAGAAAGAGGAGTAACGATAAATGTACATCATGCAGAATATGAGACAGAGAATAGGCATTATGCACATGTAGATTGTCCTGGGCATGCAGATTATATAAAGAATATGATAACAGGTGCAGCGCAGATGGACGGAGCGGTGCTGGTAGTAAGCGCAGCAGACGGGCCAATGCCGCAGACAAGAGAGCACATATTATTAGCAAGGCAGGTAGGGGTGCCATCACTGGTAGTATTTTTAAACAAAGTGGACCAGGTAGATGATAAGGAGCTGCTGGAATTAGTAGAGTTAGAAGTAAGGGAATTATTGACGAAGTATGAATTTCCGGGAGAAGAGATACCAGTAATAAAAGGTTCAGCATTAGAAGCAATGGATTGTGGATGTGGGAAGGAAGAATGCGAGAAATGCAAGGCAGTGGTAGAGTTATTAAAGAAGATGGACGAATATATACCATTACCAAAGAGAGATATAGAGAAGCCATTTTTGATGGCAGTAGAGGATGTATTTACGATAACAGGAAGAGGGACAGTAGGAACCGGAAGAGTAGAGAGAGGAGTAGTAAAGGTAGGAGAGAGTGTAGAGATAGTAGGATTAAAAGAGACAAAGAAGACGGTGGTGACAGGAGTAGAGATGTTTAGGAAGTTATTGGATCAGGGACAAGCGGGAGATAATGTGGGAGTATTGTTGAGAGGGATAGAGAGAAATGATATAGAAAGAGGGCAAGTATTGGCAGCGCCTGGGACAATAACTCCGCATACACAATTTAAAGCAAAGATATATATATTAAAGAAAGAAGAAGGAGGGAGGCATACGCCATTCTTCAAGGGATACAGGCCGCAGTTTTATTTTCGGACAACAGATGTAACAGGCACAACAAAGTTAGCTGAAGGAGTAGAGATGGTAATGCCAGGAGACAATGTAGATTTAGAGGTAGAGTTAATAGCTCCGATAGCAATGGAAGAAGGGTTGAGATTTGCGATAAGAGAGGGAGGTAAGACAGTGGGTGCTGGTGTTGTATCTAAAATTATTAAGTGAATGGAATAAATTAGGTAGTATTTAAGGATGCGCGATATAATTACATTAGCATGTGTAGAGTGTAAAAACAGAAATTACACTACAACTAGAAACAAAAAAAATCAAAAAGATAAATTGGGATTAAAAAAATACTGTAGATTTTGCAGAAAGCATACTCTGCATAAAGAAACCAAATAGAGCTGTAGGCCTGTAGCTCTAACGGTAGAGCAGCGGACTCCAAATCCGATGGATGGGGGTTCAAATCCCTCCAGGCCTGCTATTAATATTTAGAGATTATGTTTAAACGTATTAAAGTTTTTTTATTGGATGTTCAGAAAGAACTCAAAAAGGTGTCTTGGCCAACAAAGAACGAAATAAAAGAATCTACTGTGATTGTTATTATCGCTGTTGGGATAAGCGCAGTATTCATTGGCGCGGTGGACTTTTTCTTGGGCAATATTTTGAGTAAGATAATAAGGTAGTAAGAGGAACTATGGAAAAAAAGTGGTATGTAATACATATACATTCGGGTTTTGAGGGCAAAGTAAAACTACAACTGGAACGCAAGATAAAGCTTGCGAATATGGAGGAATTTGTGTCTCAAATATTAATTCCAACAGAGAGCGTTGTAGAAGTTAAAGCCGGGCAAAAAAAAGTTAGTAGTAGAAAGTTCTTTCCAGGTTATATTCTTATAGAGATGGAAATGAATGACGAAGTTTGGCAACTGATACGAAATGTTCCTGGAGTTAGCGGTTTTATTGGAAATAAGAGAAAAGCTGTCCCGCTTCTTGAGAAGGAAGTGCAGAGAATATTTGAAAAATTGAAAGAAAAAGAAGAAAAACCAAAACCAAAGGTAATGTTTGATAAAGGAGAAAGCATAAGAATTATAGAAGGGCCATTTGCTGATTTTAATGGTGAAATTGAAGAAGTTAGTCCAGAAAAAGGAAGATTAAAGGTGATGGTTTCTATTTTTGGCAGATCAACACCTGTTGAATTAGAATCTTGGCAGGTAGAGAAGATATAATTTTGAATTTTGAATTATGAATTTTGAATTAAGGAGTAAATTTTAATATGGCAAAAGGGAAAAAAGTTGCAGGAATGATAAAGCTACAGATTTCAGCAGGAAAGGCAACACCGGCACCACCAGTAGGCCCGGCTCTAGGCCAACATGGCATTAATATAATGCAATTTTGTCAGGCATTCAATAATCAAACCAAAGACCAGGAAGGATTAATAATTCCTGTTGTTATAACAGTTTATGCAGATAAGTCCATTACATTTATTACGAAATCTCCTCCAGCTGCAGTTCTCCTGAAGCAAGCTGCTGGTATTGCAAAAGCGTCCGGAGAGCCTAATAAAAATAAGATAGCAAAGGTAAGCAAGGATAAGGTTAGAGATATAGCGAAAATGAAAATGAAGGATTTGAATACTTCTAATATTGAATCTGCAATGAAGATTATTGCAGGCACTGCTAGAAGTATGGGAATTGAGATAGAGGGCTGATGAACTATGACATACAAGAAAAAAGCAGGACAAAAAGCACTAAAAGAATTACTTGAAGATGCTGTTTCGAGAGTGTATTATGCAACGCTTCATGCTGCTAAAGTAGTTTTATTGTCAAAGGGAATAGAAATATGAAAAAGAGAGGTAAGAGGTATCAGGCAGTTGAGAAGTTAATAGATAAGGAGAAGGCGTATGACCTTCCTCAGGCAGTTGAATTGCTAAAAAAGACAGCTGGTGCAAAGTTTGATGAAACAGTTAATATGGCCTTTCATCTGGGAGTGGACACTAATCAAGCTGACCAGCAGGTAAGAGGTGTTATAAACCTACCCCATGGAACAGGTAAGACTGTAAGGGTTGTGGCTTTTGCAAAGGGAGATAATGTTGATAAGGCCAAGCAGGCAGGTGCTGACTTTGTCGGGGATAAGGATCTGATGGATAAAATAAGCAAAGGTTGGCTTGATTTTGATGTCGCAGTTGCAACACCAGATATGATGAAAGATATAAGTAAGCTAGGTAAGATACTTGGGCCGCGTGGATTAATGCCTAATCCAAAGAGCGGGACAGTTGCTTTGGATATAGCAGGAGCTATAGCAGCGATTAAGGCAGGGAAAGTAGAGTATAGGCTGGATAAGGGAGTAAATTTGCATATAGTAGTAGGAAAAGTTTCATTCTCCCAAGAGCAATTATCAGACAATATACTGGCTGCTGTAAAGGAGATTATTCAGGCAAAACCTGCATCTTGCAAGAGACAATATATAAGAAATTTTGTTGTTAGTTCCTCAATGGGCCCATCAATAAGGCTTAACATACAAGGCATTGTAAAAAAATGAGTTTAGGGGATTTATATGAACAAAGATGAGAAGGTAAAAAGGGTAAAGGACTTAGCCGGGAAATTTCAGGAAGTTCCTAATAATATGGTATTTACAGATTATAAAGGCTTGACAGTTAAAGAGATGTTAAGTTTAAGAGAGGAATTAAACGAAAAAGGAATATTATATAAGGTTATCAAAAACAGACTTGCATGTTTAGCGTTAAAGGAGAGCGGATTGAATGGATTGGAGCATTTTTTCGCTGGTCCTACAGCTATTACTTTTTCATGCAGTGATCCAACTATCCAAGCAAAAGTACTGTCAAAATGTTCAAAAAAATATGATTGTCTTGATATTAAGGGAGGGTTTATTGATGGACTTGTTCTTTCTCCAGAACAGGTTAAGGAGATTGCTTTAATTCCCTCCAGAGATCAATTGCTTATGCAGTTAATGGGACAACTTCAAGCTCCAATAAGTAATTTTGTATATTGTGTCAGATCAATATTAGCCAGGTTTGTGTATGTGATTCACGCTGTAATAGATAATAGAACTAATTTAAAGATAGAGGAGGGAGATAATGGTAACAAAAGCTAATAAAGCAACAGAAGAGTCAGTAAAGAAAGTTTCTAAGGCTAAGGTAGAATCTAGTTTGAAAGATGATGGCAAAAAAGAAAAAGAGCAGAAGGTATCTACAAAAAAACCAGATAAGTTCAGTATTATAGATCTAGTAAAGAATATGACAGTTTTGGAGTTATCTGATCTTGTCAAAGATTTAGAAAAGGAATTTGGCGTTACTGCTGCTCCGGCTGCCGTTGGAGTTGCATCACCGGGTGCAACTTCTACTGCTCCTGAGGAGGAGAAGAAGAAAACAACATTTGCCGTCTTGTTAAAGCAGTTTGGGGATAAGAAGATTCAGGTAATAAAGGAAGTAAGAGCTATTACAGACTTGGGGCTTAAGGAGGCAAAAGACCTTGTAGAAAGCGCACCAAAGTCTATCAAAGAAAATGTTTCAAAGGAGGAAGCTGAGGAGCTTAAGAAAAAATTAGAGGCTGTCGGTGCTGTTGTAGAATTGCAGTAATGGTTAGACTTTGAAAACATTAATAATTGCTGCTGAAAGCAGCCTAATTTAAGCGAAGGGAGAAGAAATATGTCTCAACAGGTATCTAATTCTTCTGGTAGATATGTGCATTGTCAGATATCGCCTGTTATGGATGTCCCTGATTTAATATATGTTCAAAGAGCACCTTATGTGGAATTTCTTCAGGAGGGGGTATCTCCGTCAAATCGTAAAAACCAAGGGCTTCAAGCAGTATTGAATGAGTTTTTTCCAATAATAGACGAAAAAGAAAGATTCCGACTGGAATTTTTAAGTTATAGCATTGGTGAGCCCAAGTATGATGTAGCTGAATGTGAAAGGGGTGGAGTAACATATGCTGCACCTCTTAAGGTGAGAATGAGGCTGACCCTTAATGAAGAGAATTCCACTAAAATCGCTGGCGTAAGAGAGCAGGAGGTGTATTTATTAGATTTACCTCTTATGACAGAGCAAGGAACGTTTATTATCAATGGAGCAGAGAGGGTTATTGTTAGTCAGTTACATAGATCTCCGGGGCTTTATTGTCAGAAAAAAGAAGTTTCTAATGAGAAAGAGCTTTATTCAGCGCGTCTTATTCCATACAGAGGGGTATGGCTTGAGTTTGAATTTGATGCTAATGATATACTTTATGTCAGTATGGACCGTAAAAGGAAGATGCTTGCTACAGTCTTGCTTAGAGCATTTGGATATGTGGGGGATGAAGAGATTATCAGTCTTTTCTACAACTGCAAGGAGAAAATAATTACGAATAAGACAGTACCTAGTGATCTTGCTGATGAAATCCTAGCAAAGGACATAGTTGATGAAAATACTGGGGAGGTTTTAGCAGAGAGTAAAGAAAGAATAACGTCTTCTATTGCAAAGAAGATATTAACACTTAAAATTAAAAGAATAAGCATAATAGAAATGGCAGGCAAAGATATTTCTATTATAAATACACTTGCAAAGGATCATAGAAAATCGACGGAAGAAGCTTTTGTGGAAATATATAAGAGATTACGTCCAAGTGATCACTTTACAATAGATAATGCTAAGAACTATTTTAATGACATCATTTATAATCCTAGAAGATATGACCTTTCACAAGTTGGGAGATATAAGCTAAATCAGAAGTTAGGACTTAATTATTCTTTGGACAGGACCACACTGGATAAGGAAGATATAGTAAAGACAATCAATTATTTACTTATAGCAAAGTACAATAAAGAAGATGAAGATGATATTGACCATCTGTGGAACAGAAGAGTCAGGACTGTTGGGGAATTATTACAGACTCAGTTTAGAATAGGACTTGCTAAATTAGAGAGATCCGTAAAAGAGAGAATAGCATTCCAAGAGCCAGATACTGTTATGCCACATAACTTAATTAATGGACGATTAATTTCTTCGACAGTAAATGATTTTTTTGCGCGTGGACAACTGTCACAGTTTATGGATCAAACAAATCCCTTAGCAGAACTCACTCATAAAAGAAGACTAAGCGCTTTAGGTCCTGGGGGGCTTACAAGAGAGAGAGCTGGGTTTGAGGTTAGAGATGTCCATCCAACTCACTATGGGCGTATTTGTCCTATAGAAACGCCCGAAGGGCCAAATATTGGATTAATAGCCTCTCTTGCTACATATACAAGGATTAATAAATTGGGGTTGTTAGAAACACCTGCAAGAAAGGTTGTCAATGGTCGAGTGACCAATGAAATTGTTTGGTTGTCTGCTGATGTTGGGGATACGCATGTTGTTGCTCAAGCTAATGCCAAGATTGATAAAAAAGGGTATTTTGTTGAAGATGAGGTTTCAGTTAGATTTAAAGGTGACTTTCGCAAAGTGTCTCCAAAAGATGTAAATTTTGTTGATGTCTCACCTGATCAGATAGTTAGTGTAGCTGCAGGATTAATTCCATTTTTGGAGCATGATGATGCAAATAGAGCTCTTATGGGGTCAAATATGCAGCGCCAGGCAGTTCCTCTTCTAAAGCCAGAAGCTCCTTTGGTTGGCACAGGAATGGAGAGCATTGTTGCCAAAGGATCTGGATCTGCTGTTATTGCTAAGAGAGCAGGAATTGTGGAATCAGTGTGTTCTGATAAGATAATTATTTGTCCAGAAGAAAATGAGGATAATTTTGATGAATACATATTAAGGAAATTTGAAAAATCAAATCAAAACACCTGTATTAATCAGCGACCTGTTGTTAAAGAAGGAGAAAAAGTCTCTAAAGAAGACATTATAGCCGAAGCTTCTGCCACAGATAATAAGGAATTAGCTTTGGGGCAGAATGTGTTGGTAGCATTTATGCCATGGAGAGGATATAATTTTGAAGATGCTATTGTCATTAGCGAGAAACTGGTTAGGGATGATATTTATACCTCTATTCATATTGAAGAATTGGAAGTAGAAGCAAGGGAAACAAAACTTGGTAAAGAAGAGATTACCCGTGATATACCTAATGTTAGCGAAGGAGAGCTGGCTAATCTGGATGAGCACGGAATTGTGCGAATTGGGACATATGTAAAATCCGGAGATATATTGGTTGGGAAAGTGACTCCAAAGAGTGAAACCGGTCTTACATCTGAGGAAAAATTACTAATAGCAATTTTCGGAGAAAAGGCTGGCGATGTACTTAACTCATCTTTGACTGTTCCTGTTGGTATAGAGGGAATAGTTACAGATGTTAGAATATTATCAAGACGCGATAGAGACGACATTGATGGTTTGCAGAAAAAAATTATTAAGGATGTCGAGTATAAAATTGAGGAAGAAGTCAGAAAGACTAAGAATAATCTGATTGATCAACTTAGGAACCTTGTTATAGGAAAAGTAATAGCTGAAGAAGTGGTTAACAAAAGTGGTAAAATTTTTCTCTCTGCTGGAAAGAAAGTTAAAAGAGAAGATATAACTAATATCCCTGTTAAGTATTTAAGAGAAATTAGAGTTGGAAGTGCCGGCATTAATAAAAAGATTCTTGCATTAATTGAGAGCTTTGAAGGGAAACTGAAGTCTCTTAGTAAAGAGAGGAAGTTAGAAGTAGAAAGGATTAAGAAGGGGGACGAGCTTCCTCCATGTGTAATAAAGCGTATAATGGTTTATGTAGGTAGTAAGAGAAAAATTTCAAAGGGAGACAAGGCTTCTGGAAGGCATGGCAATAAGGGAGTGATTGCAAAAATATTACCAGAGGAAGATATGCCGTATTTATCAGACGGAACGTCAGTGGAGATTTTACTTAATCCTTTGGGTGTTCCTTCAAGGATGAATGTGGGACAGATTTTAGAAACGCATCTTGGGTGGGCAGCTAAGATTTTGGGACTAAAGATAGCAACGCCTGTTTTTAACGGAATTAAAGAGGCAGAGATAAAACAGCTTCTTAAGAAGGCAGGATTACCTGAAGATGGTCAAGTTACTTTGTACGATGGGACAACAGGAGAATCGTTTGATAACAATGTAACTGTTGGTTATATTTATATGATGAAATTATCACATCTCGTAGATGATAAGATGCATGCTCGTGCAACAGGTCCCTATTCATTAGTTACTCAGCAGCCTTTGGGAGGAAAGGCTCAGTTTGGAGGACAACGTTTTGGGGAGATGGAGGTATGGGCGTTAGAAGCGTATGGTGCAGCTCACACTTTGCAAGAATTACTAACAGTGAAAAGCGATGATGTTGTTGGCAGAATGCGAATATACGAAAGTATTGTAAAGGGGGAAAATGCAGTTCAATCTGGCACACCAGAATCCTTCAATGTTTTATTAAAGGAATTACAGGGCTTAGGATTGGGGGTTAAACTTGTAAGAGCTAAAAAGCCTTGTGTATTTCCTGATCTTGCTTTTCAGAAGAAAGGACTCAATAATTCAGAGGAATTTCAAAGTAGAACTGATATGATTGAAGCCATATCTATTAGTTTGGTTTCTCCTGAAGAGATTAGATTGTGGTCCAAAGGAGAGGTTAGAAAGCCGGAAACTATAAATTATAGAACATTCAGACCAGAAAAAGATGGGCTTTTCTGCGAAAGAATCTTTGGACCAACAAAGGATTGGGAATGTTACTGCGGGAAATATAAGAGAATCAGACACAAGGGGGTAATTTGTGATAGATGCGGTGTGGAAGTTACACAATCTAAGGTAAGACGTCAACGTATGGGGCATATAAGTCTTGCTTCATCGGTAGCTCATGTTTGGCTTTTTAAGGTTGTCCCAAGTTATATGAGTACATTGCTTGATTTGAGTTTGAAAAATATAGAGAAGATTCTTTATTATGAGAGTTATATAGTCTTAGATGCTGGAAAGACATCTTTAAAAACGTATCAGCTTTTAAGTGACGAGGAATATGAAAAAGCTAGAGAAGAATTTGGAAATGAATTTCATGCAGAAATGGGGGCTTCAGCCATCAAAAAAATCCTGCAAGAGATGGACTTAGATAAGCTTGCGGAGAGTTTGAGGGAGCAGGAAAAGAAAACAGCGTTTAAACAGGCAAAAAAGAAAATTAATAAAAGATTAAAGGTTGTTGAAGCCTTTCGCACTTCTGGCAGTAAACCTGAATGGATGATTATGGATGTTGTGCCTGTTATACCTCCAGACTTAAGACCTTTAGTCCCTTTAGATGGAGGACGTTTTGCGACTTCGGATTTAAATGATTTATATCGAAGAGTTATTAATCGAAATAACAGATTAAAGAGACTTCTAGAACTAGGTGCGCCTGGCATAATTATTAGAAATGAGAAAAGGATGTTACAGGAGGCAGTTGATGCTCTGTTTGATAATGGAAGACATGGTAGGACAGTAGTTGGACATGGTAACCGTCCTCTTAAATCTCTTAGCGACATGCTAGGTGGAAAGCAGGGTAGATTTAGGCAGAATCTTTTAGGTAAGCGTGTTGATTATTCTGGAAGGTCAGTTATTGTTGTTGAGCCAAAATTGAAGTTACATCAATGCGGTTTGCCTAAGCATATGGCATTAGAGCTATTTGAGCCATTTGTGATCAGCAAATTAAGAGAGAAAGGAATAATAACCACCATAAAGAATGCAAAGAAAATGCTGGAAAAAGCAGGAGCAGAAATCTGGGATATTCTTGATGAGGTAATAAAAAATAGGTTCGTTTTACTTAATAGGGCTCCAACATTACATAGATTAGGAATACAGGCATTTCAGCCTGTTCTTATTGAAGGAAAAGCAATAGGGGTTCATCCTTTGGTTTGTGCTGGGTTTAATGCAGATTTTGATGGAGATCAAATGGCAGTCCATGTGGCTCTTACCCCAGAAGCTGAATTAGAAGCAAAGTTTTTGATGTTATCAAGTAAGAATATTTTTTCTCCTGCTAGTGGTGAGGCAATAGTAGCACCAAGACAGGAGATCGTATTAGGATGCTATTACTTAACAAAAGAAAAGCATAGTAATAAGAGAGAAGAAAAAATATTTTCATCGTCTGACGAAGCAATTGCTGCATATGATTTTAAAAAAGCAAAATTACATTCCAGAGTAAAGATAAGGATAAATGGAGAGCTGATAGAGACAACCGTAGGGAGAATTTTGTTTAATGAAATCTTACCTCCCTCGTTGCAGTTTGTAAATAAGGTGTTTGATAAGGACAAACTGAGTGACTTAATTAAAGAGTGTTTCAAAATAGAAGGATATCATCAGACAGTGTTAATGTTGGATAGAATTAAGACATTAGGATTTGAGATGGCTACCAAAGGTGGTATTTCCATTAGCATTGATAATCTGGTTATTCCTGCAGCAAAGAATAAGTTATTAGAGCAAGGTAGACATGATGCGAATATTGTTGAGGAGCAGTATAACAAAGGTGTTATTACTGATAGAGAAAGATATAATAAAGTGATTGATATATGGACACATACTACGGATAAGGTTTCAGATGCCATGTTTAAAGAGATGGGAAAGGATCCTTTTAATCCTGTTCTAATGATGTTGCTTTCGGGCGCAAGGGGGAGCAGTCAGCAGATAAGGCAACTGGCAGGTATGCGTGGTCTAATGGCTAGACCTAAAAAGAAGATTACAGGCGATATAGGGGAGATCATAGAGATTCCTATAACAACGAATTTTCGTGAGGGAGTGAGTATGCTGGAATATTTTATCTCAACTCATGGGGCTAGAAAAGGTTTAGCAGATACAGCTTTGAAAACTGCAGAAGCAGGATACTTAACCAGGAGGTTGGTCGATGTAGCACAGGACGTAGTTGTTACAAGCGAAGACTGCAGGACACTTAACGGCATAAGTGTTGCTGCGATTAGAGAAGGGGAGAAAACTGTTGAATCACTTAAAGATAGAATTGCAGGGAGAATAGCATTAGAAGATATAAGAATACCCTTGCTTGATAATATAATCGCTAAAACGGGCGAGGAGATTACAGATGAAATGGCAGAAGTCATAGAGGAGGCAGGAGTAGAAAAGGTAATGATAAGGTCTGTTCTAACATGTGAGCAGGAGAAGGGGATTTGTGCTAAATGTTATGGTAGAGACCTTACAACAAAGAAACGAGTTAGGGTGGGAGAAGCTGTAGGAATTGTTGCAGCTCAGTCCATAGGAGAACCTGGCACTCAACTTACTCTAAGGACTTTTCATATTGGAGGAACAGCTAGTAGAATAATCGGGACCTCAGAAATAGCAGCCATTAATAATGGCATTGTTAAATTTCACGGAATAAGGACAGTGGTGGATAAGAATAATAATGTAGTAGTGATTAACAGGAATGGAGAAATAGCAGTAGAAGATACAGAGGAAAAGGAATTAGAGAGAAGCAATATGCCTTTAGGCAGTATACTCAGGGTTAAAGATAATGATACGGTGAAAAGAAAGACTGTATTAGCTAAGTGGGACCCATATGCCTTGCCCATAACTTCTATAGTGAGTGGGGAAGTAAAATTTGTTGATATAATTGAAGGTATTACAATGAAAACTGAAGTAGATAAGGTAACCGGGAAGAAAGAAAGGGTTCTTACGGATTACAGAAGCGCAGGGATGCATCCACAAATATTAATACAAGCCAAGGATGAGCAAGTATTAAATTACCATAGTATCCCAAGTGGCGCGCATCTAATGGTTAAAGAAGGAGATCAAATTTTAGTAGGAGATTTATTAGCAAAGACTACAAGGGAGAGGAGTAAAACTAGGGATATTACAGGAGGACTGCCAAGGATTGCTGAGCTCTTTGAAGCAAGAAGACCAAAGAATTCTGCTATAG
>Ga0207996_1001695_pt1 | contig 14677 bp, 8 predicted proteins | sample AntAceMetag02UKG_FD_184773 | JGI IMG/M metagenome (GOLD analysis project Ga0207996, IMG submission 184773) | Saline lake microbial communities from Ace Lake, Antarctica - Antarctic Ace Lake Metagenome 02UKG (SPAdes) (version 2) | ecosystem: Environmental > Aquatic > Non-marine Saline and Alkaline... | reverse complement strand
GGGGTCTCCAAAATTGCCACTCCAGAACGTATCAGTGAGCGGATCATAAGCAATTGCACGTACTGCTTGACCTGTTACTTCAATATTGTTTTCAGGTACTGCCTCTCCTGTTTCAGAATCCCAGCAGTAAACTGTGCTGGTCGCTGCTGAGCCATACATGTACTCACCATCATAGGCAAGATCACGCGCTCCTGTTAATGGAACTGTAATTGCTTCGATATAAGTGCCTTCTGAATCAAATTTGTAAAGCTGGTTTGAACCACTCCATTTGGTGGCATAAAAGTACTCACCATCCCATTCCATGCCGGATAGTCCGACTTGACCTGTAGGCGTGTCCACATCAAACTGCAGTAAATTGTCCCAGGGATCGCGACTTGGGTTAGCGGGGGCATTACTCGGTGTCAGAGTAAGGTCTCTCCGTTCAAAACGGCCATTTGGGTCCTTAGCCATTAAACTAAATGCAATCGTAATTGCGATTAAAATTAAAAAATACTTCTTCATCCAAAACGCTCCTTTTGTTTTTGGTTTTCTTTTTGGTGATTTTACCATATTACTTTTTTTATATTTAAATTGTAATTTAAATCAGGTGATAAAAACCTTTTAAATTCAAATCTAACTTCTATATTTCTTTCCATCATTATTAACTTCCTAACAAAACTTCCTTTTAATATATATAAGCAATAAGTATTCCTTAAATGATAAAAAAATGCCTAATGGTGCTGGTATTTGCTTCTTTAATAAAAAATAATTAGTGAAAAACAGAAAATATATCTAATCTGACTGAGTTTCTCTTTTCCTGGTTTTTTTTATTATCTGCACGTCAGGTTTCTTATAACCTATCTCAGCACTACTTCTTAACTGTACCCGAGGGTCATTGTCCATATCAGTAATATCTTTTTCCAGGTATTCGTTTTGTGCCTGCATATCATCATTTCGCACTATTGCCTGTTGATAAACTTTTTTACTTTTATAGAGATTGTAAAAACTGAATTGCCCTTTATAAACTATCAGAAAGACAAAAACTGCGATCGCGCACCAGACTAACACGGATACAATGATCTTTCCTTTGCCTTTTTCTTTATTCATAATTAAGTACCCTTACAGTATATTGATTTGCTGAGAAAATATCATCATTCAGTTCTATTTCTGGTTTGTCAAAATACTCTATATTATCGTAATGACTTAGGAAATCATCAACTGGAGCCAGTTCAAAATTAAGTGCAGGTGTTTTATAATGTATTGGGAAAATTACTTTTGGCTTAATAAGATCAACCAGCTTGATTGCTTCTTTTGCATCAATGGTAAATACTCCTCCAACCGGCAGGAGCAGAACATCAATATTTTTTATTTTATTAATGATCTCAGGCGATGGAATATGCCCCAGATCACCACAATGTAGAAATGTTTTTCCCCCTGCTGTAAACTTCATTAACAGGTTCTTTCCCCTTTGTGTACCTTTTTCTTTATCATGCCAGACCTGGATCAGCTCAAACCTGCTGTTACAATGTTCAAAAATTCCCGCTTCTTTGAGTACCAAAGGGTTTCCTTTTATTAAATCTATATTATTATGATCAAAATGATCATGGGAGGAAAGCAGCACATCTGCCGTAATATCAATATCCATATTATAACCAATATCAGTAAAAGGATCAATAACTATTGAGATCTTATCAGTAGTGATTTTCCAGAAACTGTGTCCAAACCATTTCATCTTGATCATAATATCAACCTCCTAAACAATAATTCTATTTAAGTATAAAGCTGGCAAGAAAACTTTTATGGATATATACAGCCTGATAAGGGCATAATTCATGACAGCACATACATTTAATGCACTTATCATAGTCAATTTCCGGGGTAGGTTTATCAGGAGTTATTGTGATCGCCTGCACGGGACAGCTATCACGGCATACTCCGCAGAGACGGCATTTGCTATTGAAATCAGGATAATAATTGAAAGTATTTCTGAAAATTTCCTGCAGGAATTTTGGGGAATGCTGGATGATTTTGATCAATGGGCTTAATCTTTTGATCTTAACATTCTTAAAAGTAAAATCCTTCCATTGAGCATCGAAATCTATTTCATTTTCACTAATTCCTTCTTCTGTCAGGCACTGGCTGATATAGGATATCTGCTCTGCTTTAAAACCCATCATTGCTGCTGCCTGAGTGTCCAGAGCTGCTCCACTTTCACTTGCCATTATAATGCCAAAATTTCTTGTCTCTCCCGCTGAAGGTCCTTCACCCTCCATACCAACTATCCCATCCAGAATATTAAGAACTATCTGTTTTCTGCTGAGCCTATATATATCGCAGATCACCTGGCTGAAATCTGTTTGAGTGGGGTATTTACTGTGGTAATCTGATTTCTTTAAGCCAGGGATCAAGCCATACAGGTTCTTGATGCAGCCGGTATAATACATCAGGGAATGGGTTTTATATTTTGCCAAATCAATCACCGCATCCGCTTGATGAAAAGCCTGGGCAATATTATATTCTCTATTTTCGATAGATTGGTTTACCACACCTTCTGTATTAAAATTGATCAATTTCACATGATAATTATGGCATAATTCTTCCATACCCGTTTTCTTCCAGGTGAGATTTACAGGTAATGATCCGCCCGGACTGTCACCCAGCCAGACTTCCTTGCCCATGGTCTGCAGGATAATGATCACTGCTTCCACTACTGCCGGATGAGTTGTTACCGCCCGTTCTGGAGGATATGGACCCAAAAGATTTGGTTTCAAAAGCACTGTCTGGCAATTTTTGAGTTTTTCTTCCAGATTCAATTCAAAGAAGACGTTTTCAATAAATTGGCTGATAGCTGGTAATTCATATTCAGAGATCTTCTGAATAAATACTTTCATTATTACTCCATAAAAGGATCAGCCCCTTTGCGGGGTTGAAGTATCTTATTTAAATGCCTCTATTCCAGAAAAATCCCGCCTCAGATCAAAGCTGGCTAATATCCGGTCATCATCATCATGTTTATTTTTCGTGATACAGCGCGCTGTCAATTCTCCCAATCCAGGTCCCAGCATGAATCCCTGTCCGCACATGCCCACCAGGTTATAGTAATTCTTCATGCCTTCCGGGAAGCCTACAATCGGGAAACCATCTGGAGTCATGGGATATTGTCCCCTCCAGCTGCGGCGTATTTTTAAGTTTGCCAGTCGCGGATATAGTTTCACCATTCTTTTGGCTACCTGGGGGAAATAAACTGATGTGCTTTCGCTGCAGGTGCCTAATATTGGTGGATCAGGAGTGATGCAAAAAACTACCTGCCCTTCATTATTTTGATAAAAATAATAATTTTTAGAGCCTTTGGCTGGACGCATGTCAACCACCATGGGTTCAAAAAATCTTTGAACTGGTTCCGTGATAGCTGCCTCATGACAATCTGGTTTCACCGGCAGGTTCAGGCCAACCATTTTCCCGACTGCTGCTGCCTGGTTGCCGGCTGCATTTATTACGTAGCTTATCTTATATTTGTCATTATCAGTTGTGATCTCACCTTTTTTCAGATTGATGCCGGTTACAGTTTCATTAAAATAAAAATTCACTCCCAGATCTTTACAGATAAAGTAGTAAGCATTTGCTGCCAATAGGGGAGAGGCAGAGCCATCTTCTGGTGAATAAGTTGAACCTAATAATCCATCCATATTGATACCAGGAACCAGTTTATTATATTCCTCCGGGCTTATCCATTTAATATTTAAGCCAAAAGAATGCTGGATCTTCATCAGGTCTTTCAGCATCTTCTCATCTTTCTTATTATAAGCTGGAAAGCTGTAACCATTGGTCATCCAGCCAATATCATAGCCATATTCTTTTTCCATTTGAGAAAATATTTCTATGGAACGCTGACTGATCTTGATTTTGCCATAATCTGAGTGTGTAGCCCGAATCCCGCCAATTGCTTTCTTGGCATTCTTCTGCCCTGGTGATGCCTGATTATCGATCACTGCCACCTTTAATCCGCTATCTGCCAGTGATTTTGCTGCCGGCAGTCCTACTGAGCCTGCCCCGACCACGATTACATCATATACTTTATTCATCATCACCTCCCACTACTCCTGCGTAAATTCCCAAAGGCACTTCCACATAAGCAGGACGTTTGGTGTTTGCTATTACCTTATCAGCAGGGATCCCTCCCTGTCTCATTAATTGACGGATCAGACTGTCACAGGTCTTGGCTCCGCAAGGACCCATGCCTGCTCGAGTAATAGCCTTGATCTGATTAAGGTCAGTGACCCCCTGTTTGATCAATTTCCTGATTTCTCCAGCAGTTACGCGTTCGCAAAGGCACACCATGGCATCATCATCGAGTTTATCCGGCATAATAACTTCTGGCAAAGGAGCTGATACTGATTCATCCTGAATTCTGATCCCAGCAACTCTTTTAGCCACAGCATGAGGAACTCTGAGCTTGATCAACTGGGTTTTAGTTTTATGCTTTTTCATCACAGTCACCACTTCCACCATTCCCAGCAGATCACCTTTAATATCCATCGCCGGCACTTTTGTTCCCACTTTTATCGGCATATTACCAACTTCATAAGGCAAAGTAACCAGCGGATGAGATTCATTTTCACGGTAATCAACCAGTGTGATCGCCAGTCCCGGACAAATCCGCACGCACTCACCGCAGCCAATGCAGTTTCCATCAAAATACGGCAGACCCATAATGGGGTCTCCATACAGATGAATTGAATTTGTAGGGCAAATTGTGCTGCAGGGATTGCAGGGTATTTCCTGACGGCAGTGCACAATCGGCATCACGCCTTCATGGGCATCTGTATAAACAGGATCTAATACTTCCCCTGGATGAGATTTAAGTATTTCAGCTTTTTCATACCAGAATTGGGGTATATCCGGAGCATCAGCTCCCAGGAATCTGGCAACCTTCACTCCCGTGATCTTGCCATTATACATGGCTGAAGATGCTTCAGCGATCTCAGAAGCATCTCCTGCAGAGAATACTGTCAATCCTGCTTTTTCGGCAGCAAATGTGAATTCACTTACCGGTTCCAGACCAACTGCTATTAATATTGTATCACAGGCAAAAGATCTCTCTGTGCCTTTAATAGTTTCAAATTTATCAGTGATCTGTGCTATTGTGATGGATTCCACAACCTCATCGCCATTAGCAGAAATGATGGTGTGAGAGGTATAAATAGGAACTCCTAACCGCTGGAGTTTATCTGCATGAACCTTGTAGCCACCGCATTGTGGCATGGCTTCCACCAGTCCCACAACTTCTATCCCCGCCTGTAGAGCATGATAGCCGGCTATCAAGCCCACATTTCCTCCACCAATAATGAATAAACGTTGCGTGGGACGCACCAGATCGCGGTTTACCAGTGTTTGAAATGCTCCTGCTCCATATATTCCACCTAATGTATTACCCGCAAAACGTAAAAATTTCTCTCTGGCTCCGGCAGTATTTAAGACTAATTTCGGCTTCACAATTTTGTATTCACCATCTTTGAGAATTCCCGCTTTCTGGTCATGAAATACGTAGATAGCTGTGCTGCTTGTCCAGGTTTCTATTTCATTACATTCAGATACTTCTTTTGATAGTAATTTACCAATATCAATGCCCCGTGTTCCGGCATAAGAATCTGCTACTGAGCCGAAGAACTTATGAGTCTGCAATACGAGCTTTCCACCCAGCTCATTTTTATCATCCACGAGTATAGCTGAAATACCATATTTTGCCAGTTGCAATCCAGCAGAAAGACCGGCAGGTCCTCCACCAATTATCAAAACATCAGTTGTTATTTCCTCAATATCATGCATTTTGGGTTCTGCTATTGCTTCCGGCAATTCAGGTAATCCCTCTACGCTTTCCACGATCATATTTTCGGCCAATGTTGTCATGCACGATTTCACCGGTTTACCATTGGCGATAACCGTACACTTGGCACATTGACCATTTGCACAGAATATGCCAAGAGCAGAACCATCTTTGTGATGATGACCAAATACTTTGATCCCATTGGCAAAAAGAGCCGTAGCAATCATCTCGCCTTTCTCTGCCTGCAGAGGCTGATTATTCCAGTAGAAAGTGATTTGCGGTCGCTCCGTAACTTGTAGAATGGGATGCTGCCTGATCCGATTTCCACTCATAACTATCTCCGTTTAATATTTTTTTAGTATAGATTTTTATCTTGATTGACATTGTCAAGCGAAAAGCAGATTGATATCTTTTACTAAGTTTACATTGTCATTGTGTCCACAGCTTCCAATAATAAAAAAATCACAACCATCTAAGTCATCCGTGCACCGTAGGTGTTAATTACTTGTAGCAATATCATACCAATAAAATACCCCTTACCTCGTAGGGGTTATATAACGGTTAATAGAAACTGTTACCTGATAAATATCTTCTGCCGGAAAGACGGTTTTGGTTGGTCATTATTTTCTACAAATAGCAAACTCCTATGAAGTGCAATTAAAATAAATTCAATATCCATTTCTACACCGCCGGTCTTAAAAGTTCGTCTTGTTCGTTTTGTTAGTTGCTAAAATGCTATTTCTTTTCTTTTCTTTCTCTTCCACATTACATTCCTCTGTGCTCTCTGCGACCTCTGTGGTAAAAACTCTTACATTCAAAATTCAAAATTATTTCAACAGCAAAGCCTTCCTGCTTATTTCTTCATTACCTCTTTGCAAGCGGATGAAATATACTCCACTACTGCATTTATTACCTTTTATATCTTTTCCGTCCCACACAACGCTGCTCTGTGATTCCATAATAGTTGCCGTCCATACTTTCTGTCCTTTAACGTTATATATCGCAAGACTGCCTTCATCCTTTCCCTCTGCCCAATTCCAGCTAATCTGTAATTGGGGGTTAAAGGGATTAGGCATTAATGTCAAACTACTGCCAATAGCGTGAATTGTCTCCTCATCATTTTGCACTACAGGAACAGACCAGCCCTGCAGGAGCACGTCATTTCCATCATAAAACTGATATGAGTCATATCTATTGATAAGAGATTCCCAGCAGAAATAAACATCATTATCGTAAACCTCTGCTGCAATATGTTCCTGACGGCAATATTCCTGATAGCATATCACCGGATTAGTTGTGGGCATTTCTACCAGATTACCGCTTAAATCATATAAACCCATTTTTAAAGTGTAATACCTCCCATCTGCCTGTGTCATAAAAATGAGCATTCCCTCTTCAATTTTTTGAACGTTGACCAGTTCACAACCTTCAGTTTCAGGCAGATTTATTTCCGATTGCTGAACTGAGCCATCCATATTGAAGCTACGAAAAGTAATCGGTTCAATGGCTTCCGCATTATGACCATAAACAGCGAAACCGTTGTCTAAGACCACTAATCCATATAGCTCATCCTCAAAATTAAAAGGAATGGATACTCCATCTCCATAAACATAGTCTCCTGTCTCGTTAAAAAGCTCGCAGCGTAATTCTTCCGGTGGGTAAATTCCAACTTGAAATAATGCTAACAAACCTTCATCGGTCAGCTTAAAATTCTCTTTACACCCATAGTAAAAGTAATGACCGCAATTATGAGACCATTCAATTTCTCCAGTATCGCTTAGATATTTCACGTGCTGCTTACTGTAATTAGCTATATTATTTATCACATAATTATCACGCAACCATGATCCCCAACAGAGTGTTTCAGTGAATGGTATAATTGCTCCTCCTGGCGGAAAAACTTCTTCACCATTTTCAATTCTTTGTACGTGGTAAGAAGTACCTCTCTGCCAGTAATAACTTGCACCTCCCTCATATATGTCTCCTGCCATCACACCAATACTGTAACCTGGATCACAGATGTGTCCTCCTTCTTCCCATAAATAATTTCCTGTTGCCAGGTCTACAAGCTGAACACTGGATCCTTCCATACCATTATTTAATACAAAAAGAGCCAGATTATCCTGTCGATCAAGAAGTTGTGCCTCTGCAAAAAAGAGCATTGTTCCTGCGGGGTTATCAAGCGGAACGCCCTGTCTGTCAAATCGTTGCAGAATGACTGAATATTGATTATATATTCCCAGAGGATAGCCAGTATGCTTTAATAGCACTGAAATCGCATCCTCTGAAACGTAAACCTCAAAAGGGATTAATAAGCGTTCAATTCCTGTCTGAACAATTATTGGTTCTGCTCCTGTAAGAATTTCACCCGCTTCATTAATGGTTACAAAGTTCAATTGCTGCTGAAAAAGGTCATCTCTGTTTATACTATACCAGAAAATATCTGTTGATTCGGTTTTTAAAAATATCGGATGAAGATGTAGAGAATTACCTTCCTCACTATACCAGCCAATTTCTGGTGAAATCATTTCACCTGCACTGTTAAAATCAAGAAGTTTATAATTTCTCATATATTCTTCACCCAATACATCTGATTTAAATATAACTCTTATCCCATCATCATTTCTCACCCAGGCACCGGCTACTCTAGTACCATATCCACTAATTATATAAGACCATGTAAAAGAAGGCAGATATGCTGGATCATCGGGATCATAAGAGTATTGATAAATAACACAAGGACCATCAGAAAGTAGATAAAAGAAGTCTTCCTTTGCTATTATTTTGCTTGATAAATAATAAGATTGCCCCTCGTTCTCAATGTCCCAACAGGTCTCTCCTGCATGACTGATACACTTTACGAAATTAGAATAATAACATAAATAATCACCATTAGAAGTAATATCCAGACAAACTTGACCATCATTATTGGGTAAAAAATCAGAAAAAACCAATATTCCCTGAGGAAATGCCTCTTCTCCTTCCAGGTTTATTCTTTGCAATTTGATTTCCCAGTCATTATAATACATTATAACCAGACTGCCATCTTCCTCCAATTTCCAACTACCCGGATCGATTTTACCATAGTAACGTCCATCTTCCCAGCCAGTGGTTAGATTGCCATCCTCATCAAAATGATATAACAGATCTTCATTAACAGTATCTGTGGTACATAGATAGATATCATTGGATATTCCATTTATTAAACGCACTTCCCGGCAGGGGTTTTCTCCAGTATCCCAGTTGACTTCCCAGACAAATTCGGCATTGATGTCCAGCTTCAAAAGTTGAATATTGTATTGGTCTCTCGGAAAGAAATAAGCTAAGATTATGTTTCCTTCCGTATCTGCTATACCTGATTGTAAGCAGGGAAATCTTGATGCAGCAGTAAATTGAATTGGTTCATCCCAAATAGCTTCACCCTGCAAGGAATATTTCTGCCCATAGATTTGGGCGAGTCCTTCCTGGCTTTCTACCCACACTGCCACTATCCCTTCAGTCGTTTCGATCATCACAGTTTTCACATAATCTTCATCTGCGTGTATCATTTTTTCCTGACCAGCCCATATCCCCGGCTCTTCCCACATAAATTGCCCAAATGTAAATGCCATGATAAGACAAAAGATAATTGTTATAACCAGTTTCTTCATAATTTCTCCTTTAAGATATGATTATTTCAGTCTCTTATATCTCTAATTCAAAATTTAGTTTCTAACAATGATATTGTCAAGAAAATTTATTTATAATGACCCTGAATCACTTTGCCAAAAACAACCTTCAAGGTGGCGAACACCTGTAGTAACATAGCTCTATCTAACAAAAAAATGTCACTATGTGCTTTGTTGTTCCTCCTCTAAGCCACTTTGGGACTATTATTAAGCATAAGATAAATATTATCAGATAGTTAGGAAGATGAGTATGAAGTTTACATAATATTTTGGTGGTTTGGTGATGATTTAAGGGAAATTCATATTTTTGGGTGATATATGTTTGTTATATTCCGTTAACATGGTTAACACGGTTAACTTAGTTAGCTATGAGATTTGATTGCGGAAGTGGGAGTGAGATAGGGTTTGGAGATTTATCAGCTTTCACTGGAGTTCAGGAGGCGGTAGATCTGGGTGCGGCTGATATTTGCCAGGCGCGAGGCAGCAGAGATTTTGTTATCAGCTGCTTTGAGGAGTTTTTTGGCATATATCTCATCAAGATTAGCATTGAATTGTCGTCGATATTCCTTATAATCATCCCAATTAAGCGGGATATTATCTTCCAGAGAATAATTATTGTGCAGAGCAGAACCTTCAAATAGATCAAGCGTAAGCTGATCGCCCTGGCTGAGTACCATGGCGCGTTCAATATCATTTTCCAGTTCACGGATATTACCATGCCAGGTTTTATTCTGGAGCAGTTGCAGAGCCGGGGTGGAGATACCGGAAACATTTTTATCAAAGCGGTCATTATAGCGGTCAATGAAGTGTTTCACGAGCAGGGGGATGTCCTGTCTTCTTTTATGGAGTGAGGGCAGATCAATTTTGATAACTTTGAGACGATAATAGAGGTCCTGCCGGAAAGAGCCATTTTCAATAGCTTTTTCCAGTGATCGGTTTGTGGCTGATATAATGCGTACATCTACGGGGATGATCTTATTTGAACCCACGGGAGTGAGTTGTCTTTCCTGGATTACCCGCAATAGCTTTGCCTGCAGAGCAACGGGCATATCACCGATCTCATCAAGAAAGAGGGTACCGCCTTTTGTGGCTTCTATCAAGCCTTTTCTATCGCTGTCAGCTCCAGTGAAAGCACCTTTTACATAACCGAAAAGCTCGCTTTCCAGCAGTGCTTCAGGAATAGCAGCACAATTTAAAGGCGTAAAAGGCTTATCAAATGCATAACGTTTGTGCACTGCCCGGGCTACGAGTTCCTTTCCCGTACCGGTATCACCAGTGATAAGCACATTCACGTTGTGGGATGCTACAAGATTTATAAGTTGGAAAACTTTTTGCATTTCGGGACTGTTGCCAATGATGGAATCATCAAATTTATTGTCACTTTCGATTAGTTTATCAAGCTGCTGGCGTCTGATATTCTGGATCAGGACAGCCTTTTCAAAGGCGGAGCGACCCTGAACAAGGATAGAAGCAAGCAGCTTTTGTTCCTGATCACCAAAGGTGCGGTTTGATTGAGCATCAGAATAGATAACGCCATGAACATTGTCCTGCAGGATGAGTGGATAGCACACCGCTGAGCGCAGCCCTAAACCAAAAATACTGGAATGAATATCAAACTCGACTTCTGATTGCAGGTTATTAAGGAAACTGATCTCATTTTTTTCCAGGGTTTCCTGCAGTATGGTCTGGCTTACCTGGATACTGTCTGTGTCGAGTTGCAACAGGTTTTTGTCAATACCCTGCCGGGCGATAAATCTGCCATCTTCCCAGGCAAAGAATACGGCTCTATCAAGCTGAGAGATGCGGATGATACCAGAAAGTACTGCCTCCATGATCTGAGGAAAATCAACTTTATCATGGATCAGCGAAACCACGTCCCAGAGCAATTGCAGATGCTGGGGAGTGCTTGATATTGCCGATTGAGTAATATTTTCCAAAGGTTTAAAGCTATAGATATCCAAAAGGCTGGCAATTTCTTTTTCAATGCGCTTATCTTTCTGATCATATCCGGCAAGAGTTATCTGGGCAGTAAAGGTGATATAAAGCCAGCTATCGTCAATTCTGGAGAGTTTTTGCACTGCCTTGAGCACAGAGTTCACTGTGGGATTTATCAGTCCCTCAATAAGCTCATGATAAAGCGGTTTTTTGATAAGTTCTGCAATATGATTTGATTGCTTAAGCTGTCTATTCTGCCAGGAATAGAAAAAGAGTGCGAGCAGCAGATCAGGGCTGTATTCTGCCAGGGGAGAATTGCTTAGAGTATCAGCCAGTTTCCGGGCTTTATCAGCGTCCAGGAATTGCAGGATCATCAAAGCATGGGCAGCCAGTTGCTGATATAAAGGTGGGTTCTGCTTAAGGTATTTATCAGCGAGGAACTGCTCAATGATGGATATCAGGTTATCATTTTCACCAAGGGCAAATCTGGCAGCAATGGCAATGAATTCCGCCTGATAGCGGAAAGGTTGTAATTGCATTCTGTCAGCATTTTGAGCAGCATTCTGGGCATAGGAACGGGCACGTTTCCATTGAGCTTTGTGCAAAAAGATGTCAGCCAGGTTGATCTCAGCTATCAGATGGTAGTTCCGGGCAAATTCACTATCTTCATTAGTTTCCGTAATCCGTATCATCTCCAGATATATTTGGCTGGATTGATTATAGTCATTTTTTTGGTAATGGACAGCGGCGATATTATTAAGGCAGCGCAGCACTGCTTTGGTATTAGAGGTAGAGCGGAAGAAGTCCAGAGCCTGCTGATGTGCCGATATAGCTTCATCGAGCTGCTCATTTTCCTGATAGGCAAGAGCAATATCTGCGGCTATCGTGGCAGCTTGAAGAGTATCAGGCTGAGAATTGATCTGTCGGTATATCTCAATTGCCAGAGCTGGATCACCCAGTTTTCGCGCCAGAAACGCTTTTGCTTTTTGCAGGTTGAAATCAAGCTGTTGCCAGCTTAGCCTTGATTCCAGAAGGGTGATGGATTGCCAGGCAGAAATAAAGAAACCTTTTTGCTTGAATATCCTGTATTGCAGATTTATCTGCTGGATAGCAGCAATATTATCTCCTCTCAGAATGGAGATCAAGGCTGCATGTAGATGAAATTGATTTTCAGAAGCTATATTTTGAAAGTTTTGTAGAGTCTCATCCGGCAGCGATTGGGGATTTGAGTAATTTGCTGTGAATTCACTGGCTGAAAGCGTAATATTTCCGTTTTGAAGTGCTGCTGTGACCTGGGTAAGCCAGTTACTATCCAGTAATTCAACCAGTTTGAGTGGCAGGGTATGGTGCAGGGCTGCAGCCAAATCAATCAGATCATCATGATCAGAAGTTGTTTCCCGCAGAACTTGAGAACGCAGCCAGAGCCGGGAGGAAGCAATCGAAAGAGAATCTGCCGGGATGGCATCTGGCAATGAGGCTGAGGTGGAAAGCAGATAGGAATTAAACTCAGCCGATTTTACTAAATGAGGTGGAAAACTGGCATCGATTTTCAAAATATGAGTATCAGGTCGCAATTGCATCTTTTTATAGAAAGGAGAATTTGGGTTATTCTGGATGAGAACGATATGAGCCAGTTCCGCAGGGAAATCAATCAGATCACTAAGGTTTTTCAGTTTGCCATCGGTAAGTCTTTGAAACCGGGCAAGAATATCTTCAGGTTGATCGATGAGCTCATGATCACTAATGATAATAGCAGGTTTGCCGGCATTTTCAGATAGCAGAATAAACTGATTGATCACCCGATGCGGTTCATCATCCGGATTTATAGTGAGGTGTCTTTCCTGCATAAGTCTGCCAGCCATTTCCTGCTGGGCGCTAAATAGATGATCATCAATAATGCTCCAGTTAAGCTGAGGAGCAATACCAGCGAGTTCACCAAAATATTGTAATGCCTGAATTGCTGAAGGTCTGAGAGATGGGTCATAAGCAAGGAGAGTTTTGATAAAATCAGGTAAGGATTGATCCTGCAGCCACAGCCGCCATTGCTCTTTTTGCAGCAGGAATGATTGCCAATCCTGGTTCTCAAGCTCAGTTGAAGGATGTTTTCCCTGGGACAGGTAGTAATATAATATTCCCAGGGCAAAGATATCAGAAGCGAAATTCGCTGAATTATGCCTGATCTTTTCTGGTGAACTATAGGCAATATTCCCGCGGAATCTGCCATCATTATAATTATTCGTAGTTGCCAGTCCCAGATCAAGAATCCAGGGCTCCTGGTCTTTACTAATAAGATTATCAGGTTTCAGGTCATTAAGCACGATCCCGGCAGATTGTATCGCAACAATCTGGTTACAGAGCTTAAAGAAGAAGGTATTAAGCTCTTGCTCAGAGGAAAAGTCTGCTAAGGTGGGGGAGTTGCCGGAGATATATTCCATAGCCAGAAAGAGATTTCCAGGAGAGCTTCCATACTCAATAACCTGGGGAACATTAGCAGTGGAGAGGGCAGCCAGAAAGATATATTCACTTCTTGCCTGAGCCTCTTCTGCAGCTTTATATTTTTTGATAACCACCTGATTGCCAGATGTATCATCTGCCAGCCAGGTAGTGGCAAAGCTGCCTTCGCCTATCTGTTTTTGTAATTTATATTTTTTCATAATGCTACAAAGATGTTTCAGAGTTACAAAGTCAAGAAATATTGATATTACTCTTTTTTTAAACCACGAAAACCACGAATTGACACGAAAGGAAGAGAAGAAAGAGTATTTTTAGCAACGAACAATTACGAACAAAACGAACTAAAACTACCAGGATTTTGCCCATTATTCCTCTTACACCGTAGGCGTTATTTACTTGTAGTAATATCATGAAGCTAAAAAACAATCCTTACCCTGTAGGGGTTATATAAGCGTTTAATGGAACTCGTTTCCTGATAGATACCACCTACAGGGAAAGACGTTTTTGCGTGATCAATAGTTTCTACAAATAGCAAACTCCTACGGAGTATCAAAACCATATCTCATCACCCATTGCTGCACAGCAAGTATTAAAAGTTCGTTTTGTTAGTTGCCCAATTTCTCTTGCGTTCTCATTCAAAATTCAAAACTTGTCCGCCTTTGGCGGATTCATAATTACCTGATCACCGTCAATTTTCCCTGCTCCAGATATTCCCCATCTTTTGAAAGACGCAGGAAATATACTCCAGCTGCCACTTTGTCACCATTTGTATTGCAGCAATCCCATCTGATACCACTATATTCCTTCTTTAATTCCG
>Ga0207996_1001689_pt1 | contig 14710 bp, 11 predicted proteins | sample AntAceMetag02UKG_FD_184773 | JGI IMG/M metagenome (GOLD analysis project Ga0207996, IMG submission 184773) | Saline lake microbial communities from Ace Lake, Antarctica - Antarctic Ace Lake Metagenome 02UKG (SPAdes) (version 2) | ecosystem: Environmental > Aquatic > Non-marine Saline and... | reverse complement strand
GGTAGATATAATCGTCTTTTGTAATCCAATTTTTTAAGCGAAATCCTTTCGCGAATATGACCCTTTGTTTAAAAACCTCTAATTAAGCTTAAAATCATACCTTATGCGTATTGTTGCGGAATCGTTGATCCAGTTGTAATCCCCTTGACACTTCTTGCGTATCTCTATAGAATATTTTGGATAAAATAATAAGATTATACTATATAAAGAAAGAGGGTAGATATGTTTGAAATAGGGAATTCTATATGGCTGATGATAGTTGCCGGAGCTGTACTGTTTGTGGTGGGATTGGTGCTCTGGGGGGTGGTGTTTCATAAGAAAAAGATGTATATCTTTTTCTTAAATAACTGGATTAAATTTGTTATTGTGTTTGCGATTGTGATGCTTATTATCCTTACTGTATGGGGATTAAGCTCTATGGAGTCGTTTTACCGGAATATGACTATTGCGCAAATTCCTCTACAGATACTTCTTGTTGCTATGAATGCGGCGATATTTGTATATATGTATCTTACATTTTTCAAGGGAGGTTTTTCACAATTAAAAACGACTAAAGTAAAAAGTGAAGATGTTAAGATCAAATTCAGCGATGTTATTGGTATCGATGAGGCAAAAGAAGAATCGATGGAAGTTGTTAATCTTATCCGGGATCATGCACGGGTCAAAGCAATAGGCGGTAAGATTATACGAGGTCTTTTGATGATCGGCCCTCCCGGGTGTGGTAAAACGCTCCTAGCAAAGGCGATTGCAACCGAAGCGAAAATACCATTTATATCTATTGCCGGCAGTGAATTTGTTGAAGTATTTGTCGGTGTTGGTGCAAGTCGTGTTCGAAAACTTTTTCAGCAAGCACGTAAACTAGCGTACGCGCACGGTGCATGCATCGTGTTTATTGATGAACTTGATGTTATTGGTCGTGCACGTCAATTTAGTTATATGGGGGGTGGCTCAGAGACAAATAGCACCCAGAATCAGCTCCTTGTTGAAATGGATGGTCTTGGTGCGAAAAAAGAAAATATTATTGTTATCGGTGCGACAAACTCGCAAGAATCAATATTGGATCCAGCGCTCTTACGACCAGGCAGATTTGACAGAAAGATATTTATTGATAGTCCGTATGCCGAGGGGAGAAAAAAGCTCTTTGAATATTATTTAGGTAAAGTAAAATATGACTCCAAAATTGACTTAAGAAAACTTGCAAACTATACGGTCGGAAAATCTGCGGCAGACATTGAAAATATTGTAAAGGAAGCCGCGTTAATTGCTACACGTGAAGGTAGGGATGTTGTTCAATTGCGCGATCTTACCGAGTCAATGGAACGCATTGATCTTGGTTTAAAACGAAAAAGAAAAATCCCTGACAGAGAGAGGCGCAATACCGCATATCATGAAGCAGGCCATGCGATAGCGATATATTATTTGCATCCTTTTGACGATGTATTCAAATTATCTATTATGACACGTACTGAAACATTAGGTGTTTGTCATCATCAGCCTTTAGAAGAGATCATTACCCGCGACCGCGATTGGTTTATGGCGAATATTCAAAGCTCTTTAGGGGGCTATGTTGCTGAAAAACTTCGTTTTAAAGTAACCTCAAGTGGTGTTTCGGGTGATTTTAGAAATGCTATGCAGCTTGCTCATACTATGGTATGGAATCTGGGGATGGCAAGTGATGGTTTGTTTGGAGATTACACCGCGGTTTCTCATGCACAGGGAGGGAATATTGATTATCTTTCTGAGAACGTAAAAGAAAGACTGAATAAAGAAACAGAATCAATTATGCAGCAATGTTATAAAGATGTGGAAGATCTGCTGACGAAAGAAAAAGAACTCTTAGATGCCCTAGCAGAAGCACTTCTTGAAAAGGAAGAAATCGATTACGATGCGATAGATGAAATATGCAAAACACATGGTAAAACTGAAATGCGGCGTATAGAGGAGTGTGGTGTGTTGCAGAAATTCAGAGAAAGTTTTTTGGAGGATACAAACAGTGATGCCTCCGCTGAAATACCTGCACCGGTTGAATCTGATGACTCAAAAGAAGATGCTAAAAAAGAGAACAAATCGGAAACTGATACAAAAAAAGAGATTAAAGGGGACGATCCCTCTGATAAGAAGAAGGAATAGTGTTTTATGATAAGACGATTCGTAGCAAGCAGTGTATTGTTATTATTTGTATCAATATCGTTCTCAGGCTGCACAAAAGCGTCTTTTCCTGAAGATTATACCATTAATGCGATAATCGACATGTGTAAGAAAGAATACAATGTGAAGGTTAAGGCGAAGGTGGTGGGGGAAACTCTTGGAGTTTATATTCCCCTTGGCAGTTTACTTGCCAATGATATGAGTTTTAAAGAGGATGCATTGACAATTTTACAGGATGTATCACTCAGTGTTCGGCGTGTTTGCTTGTCGACAGATGCAAATTATAATTATTTTACTGTTATCGGTGCAGATCGTGCGATGAATATTGAGTTTGTGATGTCGCATAATACCTATGATCTAAGACAGATCATGCTTGGTAATATTTCCCGCGGTGATTATGTAAAACGAATGACATATCAAATTCGCTACGATATGCAGGCGTTTGGGGATCAGAGAATAAAGAATTTTTTTATTGATATGTCTTCTGCAAGAATTGAGAAAATAATCAGCAATAATTTTTATCCCGGGATAACACTCAAAGATATTTCTTCAACATTTTTTCTTTCACTGCTAGAACTGTCAATGAAAGATAAGATACAGTTTAAGGTAACCTATCTTAATTCAATGCCTATTAATAAAGATGAGATACTGTATTACTGCACGGTAACGGAAACATATGAACCAAAGCCAGAATATGCTGCAGATATGTTTACTCATCCTTCTGGATTTGTGCATCATTATCTTTTTGTTGTGACCGGTAAAGACGCTGTTGTTGGAATAAAAAAGATATTTCCCCTAAATGCAGTGTCTGTCTCAGGAACTGAATCAGTGGCATTTCCTGAAGAATATGCACAGTATGACAATGTCGCGGAGTGGGATAAAAATAATTTTTATATAAGAGATATATCGAAACCGTATTTTCTTGCTAATCAGATTGCTCAGAGAATACGTAATAGAGTTACCGAAGAAGGTGTTGTTTCACTCGAATCTATAGATGGAAGCTATGTTAATCTTGATCCGCAGAGCGAAAAAGAAGAAGATCTTGAATTGGTACTAAAGGTTAAGGATAAAGGTGAAATAACAAAAGATATGACAAGAAAAGTCTTGAGAACATTTATTGATGTTTCAATAACGGTATACAAACAGGTTTGCAAGGATTATAAATTTCACGATTTTAAGAAAATAACCATATTTGATGCGAATAATAAAGTATTGTTTACCATTGATAAGGTTATGCTGAAAACAAAATAAATCAATAAAACGTTGTTCGTATCTCGTATCTTGTATCTCGAATAAATATTTAAAACTGTATCTAATATTTCGCACACAGTATGTTTAAATCCCCATAACTAAATTATTATTGTTCATAGAAAAAACTCGTACTCTTATAGAGTACGAGTTTTTTTATTATATACTGAAAATTGAAATCCCCTATGGGAACTATACCCAGAGAAATTTATAAATAAATTTCATGGGTGCGAGATACGATTCACGAGTTGCGAGATACGAAAGAAAGCGGGTGAAGGGAATCGAACCCTCGTGGCTAGCTTGGAAGGCTAGAGCTTTACCACTAAGCAACACCCGCAAAGTAAGCTGTAAGTAATAAAATATAAGCTATAAGCTGTAAGTTTTAAGCTATAAGGATTAAGCTCTTTAAATATAATAATTATTTATCTTAAAGCTTACAGCTTATAGCCTATAGCTTATCGTATACAGCTTATAGCTTATAAAGTATGGGCAGAGAAGGACTTGAACCTTCGAAGGCGTAGCCGTCAGATTTACAGTCTGATCCCTTTGACCACTTGGGTATCTGCCCCTTAAAAGTCTTATGCTATAAGTTGTAAGCTTTAAGAAAAACAAAAAAATATTTTTAACATATAGCTTAAAACTTACAGCTTATAGCTTAAAAACAAGCCCAGGAAAGGAATCGAACCTTCAACCTGAGGTTTACAAAACCCCTGCTCTACCTTTGAGCTACCTAGGCATAAGTACAAATGCTTGGAGGCAGTAAATTATCAAAGTACATACATTAAGTCAAGTGAAATTAGAGTATTATCTACAAATTGTTTGTTATCGGTCAAAAAGCTTGTAGTTTTTTTATTGCGAGGGGGATATTCGATATGACATCTGAGGCAATGAGGCCATTTTCACCTATTTTTTTACTAACAATATCGCCGGCAAGACCATGAATATATGTTGCTGCTTGTGCTGCCTTAAGTGCGGTTAATCTTTGCCCCATAAGTGAAACAATTATTCCGCTTAAGACATCTCCCATTCCAGCAGTTGCCATTCCCGGATTTCCGGTGGGATTAATAAATATGTTTTTGCCTTCAGTGACTATTGAGTTATACCCCTTGAGGAGCAGTAGTGTATTGTTTTCCGCAGAAAATGATCGTGCAAATGCGTGTGTTTCTTTTAAAATATCTTTTTTTGATCTCTTTGTGAGGCGTGAAAATTCTCCAATATGTGGAGTGAGAAGTATAGGTGCTTTTCTTTTTTTCAAAATAGAGATATTTTCACTCAGTGCGTTAAGTCCATCGGCATCAACAATAAGCGGTTTTTTGCAAACAGAAACAAATCTCTGTACAAATTCTGTAGTGTTCGGGTGTGTCGATATGCCGGGCCCCAAAAGTATTGCATCAAAACGAGTACTGTTTTTTGTGAGAAGGTTAATAGCGTTTGTGCTGATTGAGCCTGAGTCAGTTTCGGGTAATGGGAGAATCATTTGCTCGGTTACCTTTGCTGATAATGATTGGGTCAAAGATTCCGGTATCGCGAGAGTAACCATTCCTGCACCGCTCCGTAATGCAGCACATGAGGCCATATATGCGGCCCCTGACATTCCTCTGGATCCTGCAATTATCAATACGTGTCCATAATCACCTTTATGGGATATTCTATTTCTTCTGGGAAAAAGAGGTGCAATCATGGTATCAGTTATTAGTTCAAAGGGTCCCGTAGCTTTTTGGGTAAGTTCAGAAGGAAATCCGATGTCGACTACATTGATTGTTCCGCAATAATTCGGGCCGTTTTCTAGAAACATACCGATTTTTGGAAATGCCATTGTAGGGGTATAGTGAGCGGTTACCGCAATGGGTTCTGGGCATCCTGTCGTGGCATTGAGTCCCGATGGTATATCTATGGAGATAGTAGTTTTGTTCAGGGAATTAATAAAATTAATGGTTTCCTTAAATACCCCAGTAACTTTACCGTTAAATCCTGTGCCTAAAAGAGCGTCTATAATAATGGGAAAGCCATTGAGTGAATCTTTGTGTAGATGAATGTCTTTTCCTGTTTTTAGTGTAATAATTTCTATGTTGTGTGTGTGTGTGCAGATCTTATCAAAGAAATATTTTGCTGTTGGAGATAGTGTCGATGGGGCAGAGGTCATAAAAAGCTTTATAGTATATTCTTTTTTGCGGAGCAAATTTATAAGACAAAATGCGTCACCGGCATTATTGCCTTTACCTGCAAAGACTACAATGTTTTTGGTGAGATTATTCACTGCTATTACTTCTTCTACAAGTTTACGGATCCCGCAACCAGCATTGTGCATGAGATTCTTGGCCGCAATAGCGTAGTATTTTTGTGCTTCTGCATCAAATTTTTGCATTTGGCGAGGTGTGATGATTTTCATGTGACCATAATTTGGTAATAGTTTAGGGGTTAGATTAAAAGGCGTTTCATGTCTTTTACCGCTTGTGATAATCCATCAAAAACTGCACGAGAAATAATGCTATGACCTATATTAAACTCTTCAAAATCCGGTATACTGGCAAGCATCTGGACATTATGATAATGTAATCCGTGCCCCGCATTTATCCTTAACCCATTGTCGTTCGCTATGTCTATGCCGCATATAATATTTTCAATTTCTTTTGCTATGTCTTCTTCCTGACGTGCACGTGCATATGCTCCGGTGTGAATCTCTATGTACTGGGCTCCAGTTTTTGCTGAAGCAATGATTTGTTTTGGATCGGGATCAATAAAGAGGCTCACTACAATGTTTTTTGACTGTAGCTTTTTTACTGCATTTGTGATGGTAGATAAGTTTGAATCAACATTAAGACCACCTTCTGTAGTAACTTCCTGCCTTTTTTCAGGCACTAATGTGCATTGGTCCGGCTTTGTTTTCATAGCTAGCTTAATAATAGAGTCGACAGCAGCCATTTCAAGGTTTAATTTTGTGTTTACTGTTTCTTTTAGTATTGCTAGGTCTCGGTCCTGAATATGGCGTCTATCTTCACGAAGATGCACCGTTATCCCATCAGCTCCAGCCCGTTCACAAATTCCCGCGGCTGCTATTGGATCAGGTTCGTATGTTTTTCGTGCTTCACGTATTGTTGCAATATGGTCTATATTGATGCCGAGTTTAATCATAGGGTTATCCAAGATTCGTTTTTATTAATACGGCTAATCGCTCGGCCATAGTGTTGATTGATTCAATATCTTCTCCTTCAAGCATTATTCTGGCAATGTTTTGTGTTCCAGAATAACGTAAGAGAAGTCTTCCTTTGTTTCCCAGTTCTTTCGTTGTGGTCTCCATCTCTTTTTTGATATCAGGGACAGATTCGAATGGTTTTTTTGATTTTACTTTTATATTCATAAGTATCTGGGGAAGTTTTTGCATGCATGAGCATAACGCTGAAAGAGTCATTTTTTTCGTTTTCATTATACGGAGCACTTGTAGTGCAGTTATCATTCCATCACCAGTTGTTGTGTAATCTTTGAAAATAATATGGCCTGACTGTTCTCCGCCAAGATTGAGGTTTCTCTTTTCCATTTCCGCAATAACATACCTGTCTCCTACATTTGCCTTGTAGAGTTTTATTCCTGCTTTTTCCATGGCGATATCAAGGCCCATATTATTCATGACTGTTGTTACAAATGCGTTGTCCTGTAAGGCTTTATTCCTTTTCATATCAAGAGCGCATATAGCGAGGATTAAATCACCGTCGACTTCATTGCCATTCTCGTCAGCAAATATGACTCTGTCGGCATCTCCGTCAAGCGATATGCCCACATCAACCTTATGTCCTATAACAGCTTTTCTTATGACGTCGGTATGTATTGCTCCGCAATCGAGATTGATATTTGTCCCGTTAGGGGCATCGTTTAATATCTTTACATCTGCACCGAGCTCGGTAAGCACTTTTGGGGCAATTTTGTATCCTGCACCATTTGCGCAATCAAGCACTACGCTTATTCCGTCTAACGTGAGGCCTTTTGGAAACGAGTTTTTTATGAACTCTACATAGCGTCCAATGGCGTCTTTATCGCGATATGCTTTACCGATATCTGTTGCTGTTGGGCGAATTGAATCTATCTCACCGGTTGCTATAAGCTCTTCTATTTTTCGCTCAATGGATTCCGGTAGTTTGTAGCCATCGCTCGAGAATAATTTTATACCGTTATCTTCATAAGGGTTATGTGATGCAGAAATAACTATTCCCGCGTCAGCACGGAGGCTGCGAGTAATGAACGCGATACCCGGAGTAGGGAGTGGCCCGACCTGAACAACATCTACCCCCATTGAACAAATACCTGAAACGAGAGCGCTTTCGATCATGTAGCCAGAGACACGCGTATCTTTTCCAATGATTATGCGATGTCTTCTCGTGTTGTCTTTCTTGAATATATATGCGGCTGCCCGTCCGATTTTCAGTACGGTTTCGGCTGTCATTGGTTCGGTGTTTGCTATGCCTCGAACACCGTCTGTGCCAAATAGTTTTTTCATAATACCTCTTCTATGGTTTTTACGGGGATAGGTTCACCTTTTATGGATACTTTTACGTTTACCGGCTTTAGTTTAAGGAGTGTTATTCCTTTAGGCATACGTGTCTGTATAGGGAGCTCATAGTCTCCTTCTTTAACGTTTTCGATGTCTATGTAGCATACTATATCTTTTGCTTCAATTTTTGGAACAAGTGCATCTGAACCCGTAATTGTAATTTCAGCTCTGTCAGGGACTAATTTAACAAAATAACGATCCGTGGGAGATTGCATAATACGTATCGATACATTTTTGAATTCTTTTTGTTTGGATAATTCTTTAATATAGATTGAAACATCAACAAATCCGTTGTAGGTAAACTCTCCAAGAATAGGCTCTGTTTTTGTTTTTTGTGAGAATGAATTGTTTCTTCCTGTAAGATCAATAGGGGAGGTGTTTATTTTTGACATTGCTTTTAGTATTGACTGTGGTCCCCGTATTTTTACAATCGTAGGATTCGCAATAACTTCTTCTATCGCAAAACCTGATGACGGTTGGTTTTCAACTACCGGTTCAACTATGAGCTCTTTATTAATTAACTTATCTATGCGTACAGTTATTTCTGATGGTTGAATTTTTGTAAGCCGTGTATTTTGCGGGATGTTGATGTTTTGAGGAAGCAGAGTAAAAGTACTATTCCCCGGCGTTGTGATATTTGAAAGATCTTTTTTTGCGACAATCTCGCTAAAATCAATATCGTTAATGGTCTCACGTGGCCCAATGAGTGTTATTGTAACGATATCTGCGCTACTGTTTGTGATAACAAAATCATTATATAATGATATGGATATGGGGATATCTTTAACTACTTCAATATTCTCTTCTCCTGCAACGTAAAACCAAATGAGAAGCGATAAAAGAAAAGCAGCAAATTTTGTCCAAAAGTTATTCAAGAGTAATTTCTTTAGTATGTGTGACATAGATTATCCTTTTTTCTTTCCGGTAATCAATAATTCTTTGAGCTTTCTCTTTAGAAATGATTCGTCTATGTTTCGTGTAAGTTTATCCTCAAAAGCCATTGATATGATACCTGTTTCTTCAGAAATCGTCAGGACAAGGGCATCTGTTTCTTCGGTAAGACCTATTGCCGCTCTATGTCTGGTGCCAAGGCCTCTGGTTATATCAGTTTTTTCTGAGAGAGGGAGTAAACACGATGCTGCCGCAATACGGTTTTTCTGGATTATTACTGCTCCGTCATGTAATGGAGTAGTCGGCATAAATATAGTATTGAGTAGATCTGTAGTGATCTCAGCGTCTACAGATACGCCGGTATCAATATAATTTCTTAGGCCTGTCGAACGTTCAATTGCGATAATTGCCCCGATCTTTTTTTGTGAAAGAGAGGTTATGGTTGATGCAAGTTTATCGATAACTTCTTCCTCAATAATGTAGGGAGCAAAAAAAGGACGTTTTCCTAATTGTGCCAATATCTTTCGTAATTCCGGTTGGAAAATGATAAGGCATGCAAGGATGAAAAAAGTAAATACTTTTGTGAGCAGCCAACTTATAGTGGTGAGGCCTAGTTTCTGCGCAATAAAAAATATAAAAACAAGTATAATAATGCCTTTTAAGAGCTGTATTGCTCTGGTTTGACGCAGGAGGAGAAATATGAAATAGAAGACGACAGTCATTACTGAGATCTCTATTATTGGTTTGTAATAAAATGAAATAAAGTTCAGCATAATTTTCGCCTTACATGCTAACAACTAATTGTTATTTAAAAGTTCCGAAAAAATATCCAAGAATTCTTTTGTTTCTTTTACGTCGTGTACTCTTAAAATATGTGCGCCCTTGAGTGCTGCTACACCAATCGCGGCTAGTGAACCGATCAGCCGTTTTTTAGGGTTTTTCTCGCCCGTAATAGTTCCAATAAATGATTTTCGGGAAACGCCAATAGCAACTGGTCTTTTAAGCGAACCTAACATATTAAGTTTTTGCATGATCTCGACATTGTGCGAGACGGTTTTCCCAAAACCAATACCTGGATCTATAATGATGCTATCTTCATTTATACCAGATTTTGTTAAAGATGAAATCCTTTTTTTAAAATATGTTTCGATTTCTTGTATAACATTTTTATAATGGGGTTTGGTTTGCATTGTCCGAGGCGTGCCTTTTCGATGCATGAGAATGACCGGGCAGTCATATGCTTTTACAATTTTACTCATGCGGGGGTCATCTGTTAATGCGCTGGTATCATTGATTATGTGCGCTCCGTGCTTTAGTGCTTCTCCTGCAACGACCGATTTAGTCGTGTCTATAGAGAGGGGAATAGAAAGTTTTTTTGTTAATCTTTCTATGATTGGAATGACGCGGGATAGTTCGGTTATTACTGATGCGGGTTCTGCGCCCGGGCGCGTTGATTCCCCGCCAATATCGATTATGTCTGCGCCTTCTTTTTGCATTCGTATGGCATGTGCGAGTGCTTTCTCAGGGTCAGTGAATTTGCCTCCGTCTGAGAAAGAATCAGGAGTACTATTCAGTATTCCCATAATGAGGGGACGATCAAAATTAAGCGTGCACGTTTGAGAACGGATAGTATAACTTTTTTGTGCCATTTTTGATAAGAAGTAAAAGTTTATGAGTTTGGTAATGCTACAGTGTTATTCGGTTTCTCCGGCAATGTCTATATCGTTTATTTGTATCACATCACTTTTTTCAGTTTCATCTGCGATTTCAGCTTCGTTTTTGTCTGGTTTAATATCTTTCACAGGTTCTGGCGCTTTTGGAGCGAGTGGTTCATTGTTAACGATTTTTGTGATATCAGGGCCAGAGAGAACCTCTCGTTCAAGTAAAGACTCAGCTATTATAATAAGCTTGTCCTTATTATCTGCAAGAAGTTTCTTTCCGCGATTGTATGACTCATCAATAATCTTTTTTATTTCTTTATCGATTTCAACCGCGGTAGATTCACTATAGTCTACGTTTCGTGACATCTCTTTGCCGAGGAATATATGCTCTTGGCGTTCACCAAATGTCATAGGGCCCATTTTTTCACTCATTCCCCATTCACACACCATCATACGCGCAAATCGTGTGGCGACTTTAAGGTCGTTGTGTGCACCGGATGTAATGTCTCCGATGATCATTTCCTCTGCTATTCTTCCGCCCATCATGCCGCATATTTGACCGAGGATCTTCTTTTTTCCTTCGAGATATTTATCTTTTTCCGACAATTGCATTGTTGCTCCGAGATAGGCAATACCACGAGGAATAATAGTGACTTTGTGTAGTGGTTCTACTTCTTCAAGAAGTTCAAGGATGAGTGCGTGACCTGCTTCATGGTAGGCAATAATCTTTTTTTCCTCATCATCGATCTTTCTTGAACGTCTTTCTCGGCCCCATTTTACTTTATCTCGCGCTTCTTCTAATTCTGCAATGGTGACAGCCTTTTTGCCGTGTCGTGCAGCTAAAAGTGCTGCTTCATTAATAAGGTTTGCAAGATCAGCCCCGGAAAATCCAGGTGTGCCTCGGGCAATGATTTGCAAATCAACACCTTTTGCAAGGACAATTTTTTTAGCGTGTACTTTAAGGATACAATCTCTTCCAACTAGATCAGGAAGGTCAAGGACTACTTGTCTATCAAATCGACCTGGTCTCAGAAGCGCAGGGTCAAGCACATCGGGTCTATTGGTTGCCGCGATCATTATGACACCTTGATTTGTGTGAAAACCGTCCATTTCAACTAATAATTGGTTAAGTGTTTGTTCTCGTTCATCATGGCCACCGCCAATACCCGCTCCGCGATGTCTTCCTACCGCATCAATTTCATCCATAAAGATAATGCATGGTGCCTGTTTCTTACCTTGCTCGAAGAGATCTCTTACTCGTGAAGCACCAACTCCGACAAACATTTCAACGAAGTCCGAGCCGCTGATTGAGAAAAATGGGACATCAGCTTCACCTGCAATAGATTTTGCTAAAAGTGTTTTTCCTGTTCCCGGAGGACCAATCAGGATAAATCCTTTAGGGATTCTTCCACCCAATTTTTGGAACTTTTTTGGTTCTTTCAAAAAATCGACAATTTCTAATACTTCTTCCTTTGCTTCTTCAATACCCGCAACATCTTTAAATGTTATACGGTCTTTTTCTTTGTCTTTGTTCATAAGTTTTGCACGGCTCTTTCCAAAACCAAGAGCTCCTTTACCCATACCTTTCATTTGACGATAAATGAAAAACCAGAGAAAAAAGACAAGGAGTAGCGGCGGTAAGATGGTAAATATAATATTTGAAATAAAGGTGTTTGAACGCTTTATAACAACATCAACATTGTTTTTATCAAGTAGTTCCGGTAGGGTTGTGTCTCCGGGAAACGTATTAACTTTATAATGTGCGCCATCAACTAACTGTCCTTCGGCGGTGACATTCCCTTCCATGAGATTGAATGTTCTTACCTGTCCGGCGACAACAGCGTTTTTAAATTGAGTGTAGGTAATATTCTTGTCCTGGTTTTTTTGAAATCCCTTCATTTGGAGTAATACAAGGGTAGCAATAATGACTATAATCCATAATACCATTGGTTTTAAAGCTGCCTTTGGTAATTTAGGTGAAACGTTCTTCTTTTTTTGTGCCATAGAATACACTCCTTAAAAGTTTTCTTGTGAAGCGATTACTATAGCATACTATATATATTTTACAAACTATTTTATGTGGATGAAATTAATCGGATGTAATGATCTATGATGTTGTAGGGTAGAGTGTTACAGGATGACTCTAAAGTGATTCAACGGTGATTTTGAGGATTTTTTTTGTGTGAGTGGTAATTTTATGCTTATTTCCAATTCTGTACCCGATTATCCAAACAATAGTATTCTGGCTATCAACTAAAAGGGGAATATGGTCACGTAATGAAAGAGGGACTTTTTCGTTAATAAATATATCTTTTACTTTTTTTGCGTGAGATGAGCCAATAGGGGTAAAGGTGTCGCCTTCTTTTCGTGTTCGTATAGATAGGGGAAGGGGTAATGTGTCTGCATCGAGATATTCGGTGAATGTATGGGAAACAGGCGAAAATTGTGTTTCTGATCTTTCTTTTTTCAGAGCAGTCTCGTTTGCATCTTTCTTTCTATCATATAGTTTCGTTTCGCAAGAGATAGAAAGTTTCTTGCAGTGTGATATGCCAGGTATTGTTATTGTTGCGTGTGAGGATGTGTTTTTTTGTTGCGGATGAACCCTTTTTTGTAAGACTACTGAATCGAATTCTTTTTGAATAAAGATCGATCCGGGTATAAGAAGTTTTTTGCCGCTTTGAGTGTTTGTTATCAGCCCAATAATTTGATTTATATGTGATGCATGAATGCCGGTAAGATTCCTTTTTACCGTAAAAATACTTTTGCGAAGGATTTCTTTCTGCAGTGCTAGATGGACTGTCAGAAAACGTTTTATATCAATAGTTAGCTTTTCAGGTGAGTGTATTGTCGCAATTGTCTTAAATTCTGTCTGAGCTTGAGTTGTTATAAAATTCTTTATAGCGGTACTATTTTCAATGTTTGCGTGGATTGTTTCTTTAATATTTGGGTTAAAATCTTTTTCCAGTAGAGGGATAAGCGTATGTCTGATCTTGTTTCTGGTGAAAGTAGTATCAAAGTTAGAATCATCTGTTCTATATGAAATGTGTTCTTCTTCTAGAAGGCAGAGGAGATCTTTTTTCCATAGATTAAGAAGCGGCCTTATTATAGTGCATGATGCGCTTTTTCTTTTTGCGGGAATTCCTGATAGACCGTGGGTAGTACCTCTCATAAAATTAAACAGCACAGTTTCAACATTGTCGTCGGCTGTATGCGCAAGCGCAATTATGGTGCATTTGTGGTGTTTTGCGGCACGTTCAAAGAACGCGTATCGCTCGTTGCGAGCAGTTTCCTCTATGCTTTTCTTTGTCTTTTTTGAAAGTGAAGTAATATTTTTTGAATCGGTGTAAACAGGTATTGCCAATTTCTTCGCAATGTTTCTTACAAATTGTTCGTCTTCATCACTGCTTTTTCCTCTGAGCTTGTGGTTCAAGTGCGCAATAAAGAGCGAAATATTGAATTCTTTTTGCAGTTCATTAAGGAGTGTTAGCAATGCTACTGAGTCTGGGCCACCAGATAGTGCAACGAGAACTCTGTCATTTTTGGTAAACAAACCCTGAGCTGTTATTGTCGAACGAATAGATTGTAATAAAGAGAATTTCTTTTTCATAATACCATGTTTATTACGTAGAATAGCTATATTGGGTGGTAATTGCAATAACTATTGCTTTAAAAAAGTCCATTTTTGCCCCAAATGGCGGATAAGGATTTAAAAACATCTAAAGTTAACCAAAAAGATATAAATGAGATGAGTTTGTAATGATAATGCGGGTTTCTCGCTCATAAAACCAAAACCCGCCGTAATAATTCATTCAAAGAAAGTGGAGACAGTAATCCTGTTGGTTGTTTATAGGTTGTTTAAATTGATGAGATTTATGCATGAGGTCCTTCGTGTATTATTTTGTAAAACAAACCATAATGAGGATATTTGTGGAACAGTTTTAAAAATAATTGTCTGGCATGAGACACAACCAGCTCTGCAACTTTTTGCAGCAATTCCGCAACAAAGTATTTTAACCCACCATAAGTCATTCTATTTACGATATTTTAGTGGTAAACGCCTTGTTTGAGCAAATTCGTATTGACGTTGAAGTATTATTGACATAAAAACTGATACATATATAATGTATCATATATAGGAAAGGAGGGTCTGTATGAGGAAGAGGTTAAAGATGTCGGCAGAGGAAAAGAAGGCCGTTTCCCGCATTCACTGGCTGATAAA
>Ga0207996_1001688_pt1 | contig 14721 bp, 8 predicted proteins | sample AntAceMetag02UKG_FD_184773 | JGI IMG/M metagenome (GOLD analysis project Ga0207996, IMG submission 184773) | Saline lake microbial communities from Ace Lake, Antarctica - Antarctic Ace Lake Metagenome 02UKG (SPAdes) (version 2) | ecosystem: Environmental > Aquatic > Non-marine Saline and Alkaline... | reverse complement strand
CATATCCATGCCTCCTTTTCGGGTGTCATCTATTTTGAGGCAACGGCCTTTTTCTCTCCCTCACCACCCTCGGCCTTCGGTGTCATCTATTTTGAGGCAATGCGATAGACTGCAGGCGGGTGAGGAAGCGCTGGACAATGATGCCGCCTTCGTTCATGGTCTTTTTCTTTTGGGCGAGAGAAAGGGGTTTCTCCGGGGGCGGGCCAGGTTTCTTTTTGCCGGTGGTGAGAAGGGTTTCGACGAGTTGTCGCGTGTCGTCCCATTCGCGTCGGAGGGGCTGCATCACGACGACTTCGACGAGGGTTTCGATGTCTTCTTTGCTGGTGAAGTGGGCGCCGAGCTGGGCGCGTTTGGCGGGGTCGAGTCCGCGCTCGAACAGTGTGCCGAAGATGGACGGCTCCACCGTGCTCCAGTCCAGATGGGCAGATTCGGTGATGCACTTGATTTCTTCGGGTGTCAGTTCCGGGACGGTAGAGTGATCAAACAGGTTGCCGTTGAAATGGCGGATGGGCTCCATCAGGAAATCACCACCGGTGGACATGGCTTCAAACAGCTCGGTCACATAGCGGCAGAATTTATCAGGATCGGTCCCGACCTGATCGGCAATACGGGTGAAAATCTGATTGGGCAGGAGTTCGATATCTTCGGCGAACAGGCAGAAAACGACGCGGTCGAGGAAGTGGGCGACTTCGGCGGAATCCAACCCGCGCTGCCGCATGGATTCGGCGATGTCGGCGAACTGCTTTGCGGCCTTTTCGGTGATGGCCTCGCTGGTCTGGCCGGGGCGCAACCGTTCGGGATGGAAAAAGAGGGCCTGTAGAATCTCGATGTTGCGGGCCTCTCCGAGTTCTTCCAGCAGGATGACGTGGGTGTCGGAGGCGGTCTTGGTGAAGTTGGTGTGGATGATGATGCGGTCCAGGTCGCAGACCACGAGCAGGGGCGGGTTGGCCAGCGCATCGCGATAGAGCAGGAGTTGATTATAGGCCTTGGACAAGTCCTTGTGCTTGCCCTTGTATTCCCAGCCGAAGAAATCCTTTTTCCAGACATCGGCAAAGCCGCCGCCGGCGCCATGTTTTGCCGCGCCTTTTTCAAAACAGAACCGCTCGCCGGTGGGATCGTCTTCGGCGGGGGTGGGGTGGCCAACGAGGCGGCACAGATCAATGAAATGCTCCTGCGCGGCCGAGCGTTCTTTCAGCTCCACCTTTTTCCACTTCGCGATGAATGTTGCGATGTTCAAGCGGTCCTCCCTATGAAAAGCCATACTCTACCAAAACCGCCGCAAAAATCGAGTATTTCCTGCATGGCGCAACAGAGACGACTGAGGGACGAAAAGAATCCGGAGAAGACATTTTCTCGCCAAGCACGCCAAGCACGCCAAGCAGCGAGAGGTGTGGCAATGACTTCTTTGCGTCCTCCGCGTTCTTGGCGAGAGACAATCTTCATTCTTGGAGAAATCGAGGGATTCCTGCATGTCGCAGCTAAACAAATTGAAGAGCGGCACGGGGGCGTACCAGCTCCATCCGGACAGAAAAGAGCCGCGCCCAACGGGCGCGGCTACAACAGACATTCTGACTTCTGACTCCTGACTTCTGACTTCTGTTTTTCTAGTGATTCGAAGAGCCTTTCATGACGCCGTATTCCTGGCCCATGAGGACGTGGTCATAGATGCCCACTTCGGAACCGTGGTCGGCGCCGGGCTTGGTGGTGATCTGCTTGCTCATGGGTGCGGTGATTTCGAACCCTGCGTCCTTCTGGAAGAGGATTACGAAGTCGGACCCGCCGAAGAGGAAGGTACCGAGCATGTCGCCCTTCTTGATTTCCGCGCCGACTTTGACGGTGTCTTCGAAGTTGACGGACGAGACCATGGCCATGCCCATGGGGATGAGGGCGACGAGACCGGTATCGCCGGTGTCGACAATGACGACGCCGCGGGTCTGGGTGAACTGCCAGCCGGTGGAATCGATGGGGAGATAACGGCCCATTATGGGGCTCCAGGAGACTTCGAGGGCGACGTTCTTGAGGATGTTGTCCACTTCCTTGACCGTTCCGCCAACGGCGAAATGATAGCGGTGGTAATCATTCACATTCAGGAAGGTGTGGGTCAGCACGCCGCCGGCAAACGCATTGGCATAGGCACTGTCGGCGCCCAGCAGTTCGGGGATGCTGAAGAAGCGGGCCAGCTTGATCTGCAGGCCGTCGGCCACCTGGATTTTCGAGTCGGCGCTGATGGGCCAGACGCCCTGCGGGACGGAGTCGGCGGGGGCGGTTACGACGGAGGCATCCCCGGGGGCGGCGATGGGGCGCACGTCGGGCGAGACCAGATAGCGGGAGAAGAAGCGATTGAAGGTGTTCCAGTTCTCGGAGGGTTCATACCAGCTGTTCTGAAGGCCAAAGCGGGGATCGGAATAGAATTCCTGATAGACTTTCTCGTTCCAGGAGGCGTCCGTATCGAGGAAGTCGCCCCAGGCATTGACGAACTCGTTCAGCCAGCCTGAAAAGGTCGGGTCATATTGGATCGTGTTGTCGAACAAGCCCTTGCCGTCCAGTTCCGCCAGCGGCTGGTCGACAAGGAAATAGAAGTAGCAGATGGACTGCAGAATCTGTTCCTGGATCAGGCTCGCGGGATTGGCCACGACCTGCTGCGGAATCAGTTCCGAGGACTGGTCGATGAAGGTGAAGTAGTCTTCCAGGCTTTGGGCCGGATTGGTCTTCAGATCCGGATTGACGGTTTTAGCCTTTGCGATGGAGGACGTCAGCATGGCCTTGATTTCGGGCTGGGCCTCCAGGAGGGAGATCAGCTTCTGTGTGATGGGCTTGTGGGCGACTTCTTCAGCGAGCACAGAGCTGGCGCCGAACATCCACGCGGTAAGGAGCACCGCGCATAAGATTATTCTGGTTACTTTCATCGTTTCTCTCCTGGGTTTCCGTTTTCTGTGGTTCTGTTTGGTTTAATCCTGATCAAGGGGCATTGCTGTCGGTATCAAACACGCCGATCTGGTTGCCGAGGCGCACCTGGATGGCATCGGATTTGAACTGACCGGGCTCGAAAATCATGATGAAGAGGGAGCCGCCGTAGAGGAAGTAGCCCAGCTCATCGCCGCGGGTGACGTGCACTGGCTCGGTGACGTCGTTGAAGGGCGGCTTGAAAACGATGGAGCTGATGGTGTTCAGGCCGACGGCCACCATGGCGACGTGGCCGTATCGGCCGGTGTCGACGACGAAGTAGCCGCGTTTGAAGCGCCCGAACTGATCAAAATCGGTGCCGTGATAACCCACGTTGCCCTCGGTGCCGGCCCAGGTGGGGAAGTCGTCATAGCCGTAGTAGGCGCCATCGAGGATTTTGCTTTCGACCATCTGTCCGCTGACAGGCGAATGGAAGTGGTGATAGGTATTCGGCATCAGGACGCAGGAGAGGGCGGTGCCGCCGACAAATTTCTCTGCGTACTTGGACCCGCCGAGCATCTCCTTGATGTTGAGGGCTTCGCCGCCCTTGGTCGGGATGGGGGTCTGGGCATCCACAATCTTCTGGGGAATGGAGTTCATGATGGCGTCGGTCGGCGCGCTGATGACGTAGTCGCGGTCGGGCATGGTCTGCGGGTGGCTCTGCGCCTGATCCTTGAAGGTGCGCGAGAAGAAGTCGTTGAAGGAGGTGAAGCCGCCGTCCGGCGCGGTGGGGTCGGGGAGGTTGTAGTCCTCTTTTTCCATGCGGGGATCCGCCAGCCAGTTCGCCACCTGGGCGGTGGAGGCCGGACTGTCGAGAAAGGCCCCGCGCTGCTTGGTGAAGTTCTGGAGAATCTCCCGTCCGGGGGAGGCCTGGACGACCTGTACGGCGGGCTCGTTCTTGTAATAGAAAAAGGCCATCTCCTGGATGAATTTCAATCCGGTGTCGCCGCTGCCCTTGGCGGTGGGGAGAAAAGTGCACCATTCACAGAGGAAGTCGGCCATGTCCTGAACGCCTTTGCCAATCCATGGATTGCCATCGGGATATTCTGCGGGCAGCTGCTGAATATTGGCGAAGGCCTCATCGACGAGGGCTTTGAATTCAGGATTGCCGGCATAGGTGTCCAGCAGAGACTGGACGGAGTCGTGACAGGGAAGGCAGGGCGGATCGGTCGGCGCGATGGCCGCGGCCTGGAACGTCATCCCGGCGATCAGAACAGAAAACAGAAACACCCGCACCGCAAAGGACTTCATCATAACAACCTCCAGAGAGTAAAATACGTCGCGACCCTCCGAGAATAACGGGAGGATGGTCCCGAATCAAGACGGATCGGAAAAATGAACAAATCGCCAACCGCCCAGGTCCCCCCGGAAAGGGGGAAAGATGCATGTATATACAGATGAGCATAACCGGGTGATGCGTATGGGACAGCGGTTCTGTGCTCCGGGCAAGCCGGGATGTGGGACGGTCCTGCAGCGGCAGTGGACCTCGGTTTTCGCAAGAGATTCAAGGGGCAGCGATATGAGATGTTTGGATATGATTAACCCGTAATCCCGCATTTGACTTACATGAATCAGAAGAACAAAATGTTTTGGACGGACAGACAGCGAAAGTGGCAGGAATCCGTCCTGTATCTCCAACGCCCACTTGGGAGTTACTGTTTTGCATCTCATGATAAGTGGGGGCGGAATGATCGGGAAACATATCTACACATGAAGCGGAATCTTTTGATATTCTTTCTTGTTCTATGTCCGGTGTTGGGGCCGTCGTTGCGGGCAGCGGATCATTTTGTCGAAACCTTCGATACTTTCCCCAGTGCCTATATGACGGGGGACGTTGCTCTGCCCAGTGGGACCTGGAATGCGCTTCAGGTGTATGGCGAAGCGGTTTCGGCGTCTCGCGGAGGGACCGGGAGTGCCGCCCGAATCAATGATGATACTCCCAATGCCCAACTCACGACCCCAGCCCTGCTCACCGTGGGAAACGTCAGTTTCTATTATCGTGAGCTGAATAACGGCGGCGGGACATTCAAGGTTCAGAAGTCGATCGCGGGTGGTACCTTCACCGATGTGGATTCGCACACGTATTCTGGCCTGATCTATCAGTTCTATACCGTGAATGTGAATGACGGGAGTGCGGATGTGCGCATCCGGATTCTGAGCAACAGCAATCCGGGCCATCTGATCATCGATGATATGACCGTCACCGATTTCATTGTTTCATCCAACTCCCCGCCGTTCCTTTCGATTAATCCGCCCGAAACCAATATCGTCGTGGAAGAAGGAACTGAAATTTCATTTTCCCTGTCAGCCCAGGAGCTGGACGGTGATTCCATGACTCTGGCCTGCACGAATCTGCCAGCCGGTTCGACCTTCACTCCCAACCCCCACATCGGCACCCAGTCGGTGAGCAGCGCGTTCGTCTGGGCATCGCCTGTGACGGGCCAGACCAGCGTAGTGTTCAGCGCCGCCGATCCCGATGGGACGAATTCTCTGATGGTGCAGATCGAGGTCCAGGCCGTGGACCCGAACCGGCTTCTCTGGGAGCAATTCGATGAGGGGATGGATGTGCCGGCCGATTGGGTCAACAGTGGAACCGAGCGTGACACTTCGCACTTTCAAAGTGGTCCCCTGTGTCGCGCCTTGAGTGCGGGGGACACCTTGATGACGCCCGCGGTGGACTTTCCAACGAATATTTCTTTCTATGTGGACGCGAGCGTCGCGGGCAACGGGCAGACCGCCGAAGTGGCGTATCGGAGTGGTGCGAACGAGTGGACTCATCTAGGCTCATTTATCGTCGGTACGGCCGGTTCGGTCGAATCGTTCTCTTTGCTGGAGTTACCCGATGCTTCAGAGAGCGAGGCGGTTCAGTTCCAGTTTTCTTCCTCCTTCAGCACCTGGTATCTGGACGACGTACTGATCTGGGGACAAGACATGGCCAATCAGCCGCCTGACCTGGAACCCATCGGGAATCAACTGGCGGCGGTGGACTGTGCTTTGATTGTCCCCGTGATCGCGACGGACTACGATGGGCATGATATCACCCTTTATGCCAGCAACCTGCCGCCCGGTGCGACGTTCGACACGGTGACGAACGCGGGGGCGATCACCAATTGGCTGACCTATGTGCCGGAGGAGGTCGAGGCTGGTCTGGTCTATACCAGCACGTTCTATGCGGTTGATTTTGACGGGGTGACCGAAGAAACCATCACGATTTCCGTGTACGATTACCTGGTTGGATTTCTTTCCAGCGGATCAACGGTCTGGGAAAATGCCGGAACTCAGCTGGTGGCGGTGGCGGTATCGCGCCCGGTGGATGCCATCGTGGATGTGGGGGTTGCCGGTACCGCCACGGCGGGCCCGGACGGGGATTACGAGCTGCTGACCACGCAGCTTGTATTTGCCGCGGACGGCATATGCACCCAGTGGCTGGAGTTGGTTCTGCTGGATGACGGCGGGGCGGAGCCTGTGGAATCGGTTGTGCTGATGCTGACGAATGCTGCGGGAACCGGGATTGGACCGGCCTTTCAGTATGAGGTGATCCTTCGGGATAACGAGGCGGCGCTGTTCGAACCACTGGATCAAAATCCCGGATGGAGCGAGCAGGGGCAATGGGACTTCGGACAGCCCCTGGGCGGCGGGGGATTGTACTACGGCTATCCGGATCCGACGGCGGGATACACCGGAACGAATATCTATGGCTACAACCTGGCGGGGGATTATCCCGGAAGCATGCCGACGACGTATTACCTGACGACGAAGGCGATCGACTGCACCCAGTTTCGGAATCTCAGGCTTGAATTCCAGCGTTGGTTGGGGGCGATTTACGATCCGTTTGCTGTGGCTGTGGTCGAAGCCTCGCTGGACCGGAGCACCTGGGTGAACGTCTGGAGTAATGGCGGCAACTGGGTGGAGGATGCCGACTGGACAAACATGGAATACGACGTTTCGGCACTGGCGGACGGCCAGCCGACGGTCTATTTCCGATGGGGGATGGGTCCGAGTACACATTATGGAATGTGCGGCTGGAACATCGATGACATCGCCCTGACGGGCGACTGGGTGTCCAACGCTCTGTTCCGTTTCGCCGCGGAGGGCTACGCGGCGCGGGAGACGTCGACCGATGCGCAGGTGACCATCGAGCGCTTTGGCCTGACCAATACCACTGCGGAAGTGGTTTTTGCCACCAGCAACCGGACGGCGACGGCCGGACTCGACTATGAAGCGGTGGATGAGCTCCTGGTGTTTGCACCGGGAGAACTGTCCAGGACCGTCTCGATTCCCCTGCTCGACGATGGGGAGATGGAACACGACGAGACCGTTGGATTGTCTTTGGTTTCAACGGCCACCGGAGACGTTGCGTCGCCTTCCGAAGCCATGCTGGTGCTCCAGGACGATGACTTTCCAGGCGCGTCCATCCCGTTCTTCGACGGATTCGAGTCGGGGTCGTTTTCCAATGTCTGGACCACGAACACCACTGCGACGGGGCGACTCTGGATCGGCGGCGGCGGGCGCGTGATGCCGTTCGAGGGGGCCAGGCAGGTCAATATGGACGCGGTGAACTATACCTATGGACTCGGGGAATTGGTCCTGACAGCGGATTTGTCCGGGCAAACAAACGTCATGCTGGATGTTCAGGAATTTCATTACAATTACCCGGTGCATTCGCTGCCCGCCCAGTTCATCGGTTCCACCAATGCCGACGGGGTGGCCGTGAGCGTGGACGGGCTGACATGGCATCGGCTCTATGACGATGTGAACCGGTGGGAAGGATACACAAACCGCGTGGTCAACCTGACCGCCTTCGCGGCCAGCAACGGCTTGGCGCTGGGTCCGCACGTCGAGATCAAGTTCCAGCACTACGGACGCTATCCGTATACGGGTTATTGCCGATGTCTCGACAACATCCAGTTGTACGACCCCACCCAGATTGCGGATGTGCAGCTGAGGGTCGTGGAATCCGGGGATCCGGTGCTTCCGGGCAGCAATCTGGTCCTGACGCTGGTGGTGACCAATGCGGGACCGCTGGCCGCGACCGGGCTCGTCGTCAGCAACGGGCTGCCGACCACGGCGTCCCTGGTTGCCATGGAAAGCAGCCAGGGAATTTGCAGCCAGCAGAATCAATCGGTTTATTGCGATCTGGGTGATTTGGCGGCGGGGGAATCGGAAACCGTGACGCTGACCGTGACCCAGGCGGAACTGGGGGTTCTCACCAATCGGGCCGCGGTGTGGGGCAATGTGTTCGATCCGTACCGGACCAATGACCAGGTGGTGACCACCACCGTGGTGGATGAACGCGGCGGCACGCTGCAGTTTGACGCCTCTGCGATCGAGGCGGACGAATCGTCCGGAGAAGCCACGGTCCAGGTGGTTCGATCGGGCCCCACCTATGGTGATGTGACGGTGGAGTACGCCACGGCGGACGGCACGGCCCTGGCCGGAACGGACTATGTCGCGACGACGGGCACACTGGTGCTGGTCAGCGGACAACTGGAAGCCAGCCTCACCATTCCCCTCCAGGACGACAGTGCGGACGAGCCCACTGAAAACTTCGGTTTGACCCTGTTCAACCCCGGAGGAGAAGCCGTATTGGGCGAAACAAACACAGCGACGATCTCCATCATCGACGATGATGGCCGGGCGCTGTTCCCATTCACGGAGACATTTGAGTCGGGGTTTCTGACAAATTACTGGCGGACATATTCCACCGGTGCAGGTCGGGTGATGGTGACCACCAACAACGAACCTCATGCCGGAACGTATCAGGTAACCATGGATCGGGAGTATTACGGCTCGAACGACCTGAACGAGCTGATCCTGACCATTGATCTGAGCGGGCAGCAGGGGGTGACGCTGGCGTTCTGGCACAAGCAGTTCAATGACGAAGGCCAGGCGATGTCGACTACGTTCAGCGGGCATCAGGATTCGGACGGCATCGCCGTCAGCGATGACGGCTTGAACTGGGTGAAGGTTCAGGGGCTGACGTCCTCGGAGGGCAGCAGCGAAGAATACGAACGTTTTGAAGTGTCCCTGGATCCGATTGCCACAGCCAACGGCCTAGTCTATACGTCCATGTTCAGGATCAAATTCCAACAGATCGATAATTTCCCGATTCCGACAGATGGGTTTGCCTTTGACGACATTTCCCTGTTTGCGCAGCACGGGGATTTTCGTTTTGCGGCATCCGGGCAGGAGGCCGACGAAACGGCCGGTACGGTGGTTGTGGAAGTCGAACGTGCAAACGGCAGTTTGGGGGAAGTGACGGTGCAGTATGCCACGGCAGACGGCACCGCCATGGCGGGGACGGATTACACGGCGGCGAGCGGCACGCTGACATTTGCCAGCGGTGTGACGACCGGCTCCTTCGAAGTGGCAATTCTGGATGACGGGGATGATGAATCGGCGGAAACCATCCTGCTGGCCTTGTTCGATCCGTCGGGAGATGCCGGACTGGCCTTCCCGAGCAATGCTGTTTTAAGCATTCTGGATGACGACGGGCCGGGTGAGCTTGTGTTTGGTGCCTCCGGTTTTTCCGTCTCGGAAAGCGGCATCCAGGCGGCCGTTTCGGTTCTGCGCACCGGCGGCACCCAGGGCGAGGTATCCGTCGACTATGCCACCGTCGATGAAACCGCCACAGCGGGCGCAGACTATCTGGCCGCGACGGGAACCCTGGTTTTTGCCGACGGCGTGGTGAGCCAGTCCTTCGCCGTGGCCATTCTGGATGACGCGGACACGGAAGGTTCGGAAACCATCCGCCTGATGCTGGAGAATCCCGTAGGAGCGGCACTGGGGGCACTCTCCACGGCGAGCCTGCAGATCGTGGATGACGAAGATCCCACTCTGGCCTATTACGAATCAGCCTTTGGAAAGACCGGCGTCGATCTGCGGGAGGCTCTCCATGAAATCATCAACGACCACACGCCCTTCAGCTATGACACGATATTGAGCATTTTGCGGGAAACGGACGAATGTCCGACCAATGCGGCTCAGATCCAGATGGTGTATATGCAGCAGGGGAGGGGAAAATACGAGAACGGCATGTATTCCGGGCAATGGAACCGTGAACATGTGTGGCCGCAGTCCCATGGGTTCCCCGATGCGCTCAGTATAACCGTTCCGCCATCTGTGGATGCACACAACCTGAAGCCGTCCGATGTCGACATCAACAGCCAGCGCGGCAATAAGGATTTTGAGAATGGAGGAACACCGGTCGCCGGCGCACCCCCGACCTGCCGGACCACGTCGGGCACATTTGAACCTCCGGACGAAACCAAGGGGGATGTGGCGCGCATACTGTTCTACATGGATGTGCGCTATGAGGGTGACCGGGACGGCGAGCCGGACCTTGAACTGGTGGATTCCGACGACACGTATGGCACCCAGATGGGCAAGCTGTCCACGCTGATGCAGTGGAACATTCAGGATCCACCCGATGCCTTTGAGCAGAATCGAAACGAGTTGATATATTCCAATTGGCAGGGGAATCGCAACCCCTTTATCGACCATCCCGAGTGGGCGCTGGAGCTGTGGGCCTATACCCGGACAATCGCCACGCAGGCGGGCGAAGGCGGAAGCATTTCGCCCGAAAACCCCGAGGTGCTTTACCCATCTGATCAGGCCTTTGAGATTCAGCCTGATCCCTATTGGGCCATTGCAAATATCCTGACCAACGGGGTTTCGATGGGTGTTGATTACGGCACCTCCAGCTATTCCCTTGTCTGGAGTGCGATACCCCTCACCGGGACCGTCGAGGCGGTCTTCACCGCTGATCTCGCGGCTCAGGGCACGCCGCTTTGGTGGCTGGCGGAGCAGGGCTTCACCAACGACTTTGATATTGCCGAAGGGGAGGATCCGGATGAGGACGGGTGTCCGACCTGGCAGGAATATCTGGCGGGAAGCCTGCCAAACAATGCAGCCTCGCTCCTGCAGTTTGAAGCGGTGGATTCCGCCAGCGTGGAGAATGGCCTGGTCATCCGTTGGCAGAGCGCAAGCAATCGAACATACAGTATCTGGAAGGGGAGCAATCTCCTGGTTGATTTTACCCAGTGCCTGGCCTCGAATCTGCCTGCGAACCCGCCCATGAATACGCATACCGACACGGTCGATGGATTGCGTCTCCAATTCTATCGGATCGATGTCGAACCCTAGCCTCGGTCTGCTCTAGAAATCCAGAGTTGGTTTAGAGTGGTGGGAGTCGTAGACGCCTTCGGGTTTAATCAGCAAGGACTCACTCTGCCATATCGGGAGGGGAACATCCGTAACTCTGAAGGCGGTCAGCAATGGGGTAAGCTCGAATAGAATCGGTTCCCGCCCGCCCTGAGATCCTTATGAAGCGGATTGGGGCAGTGGAATTATTCTTTGATCACGCGGCATTTGCCGCCGGTCTTCCGGGCGATGCTTTTATAGTAGGTCTGGGCCTGTTTGCCGCGGGCATTTTCGTGGGGCTTGTAGAGAATGGGATAGAAGCGGACCGACTTGCCGGTGTTGCTTTCGATGTTCTTCACGAAGTCCTCGATGGTGTCCATGTGGTCGGTGATTTCCACGCCGGTGCTGGCATTTCCGGTTTTGAGATAGGGGGGATCGTCGGAGAGGATGAAGACGGTGTCGGAGCCCATCTCGACGGCCATGTAGATGGCTTTGTGGGGGGTGGAGCCGGAGAAGCCGTGGAGCTGTCCCTGACGGCGGCCGTCAAAGGGCTGTTTGAGCCATTCGATGGCCTTGGCCTTGTTCTCCTGGGTGGCATAGACCATCTGGGGGGTGAAGGGGGTGGCGCCATCGACGAAAACGATGATGTTGAACTTGGTGCCGACATTCATTTTCTCGAGCATGGCCGAGGATTCGTTGAGGACATCCTGGGTGACGCCCTTGGCGATCATTGAGGGGGAGATATCCATGCAGATGGTGATGGCACGGGTGCGGATATTTTCGCCGAAGAACTTGGTGTCGGAATAGCCCATGCCGCCTGTGAGGCCGCGTCCGGCTCCGCCGCCGCCGCCGCCCAGTCCACCGATGGAACCGGCTCGGGAGTTCATCAGGGGGGTGTCCCGGAGGTGTTTAACGTCAGGGGTTTTCATGTCGGGCATTTTGGGCAGGGCCACTTCTGAGGGGGCCTCGGTGACCAGACGCTGCAGAATCTGGGGTTTGCGTGTTTGCTTCTGCATCTGCTTGACGCGGATCGCGTGTTCGAGCTTCCGGGCCGGGAGAGAGGGGCTCTTCTTGCCTTCGAACATCATCTTTTTCTTGGGTGCGATGATCATGATGGTCAGGGAGACCGCCGCGACGATCAGCAGGATATGAACGCCCAGAGAAACCAGGATGGCATTCAGCGCGCGCTTGCGCTGCGCGGCATCTTCAGATTTGGTTTTGGACATCGATGTCCAGAGTGCGAATACTTTCATCGGTGCCTCCGAGGCTGGGCTGTGGGCGCGACACGCATCATTTTAGGAATCCTCATCGCTGCCGACGGCGAACGTGACATTGGCGATTTTCGAGGCCGTGCAGGCATTGAGCACATCGACCACGCGCTGCTGTTTGACGTTGTCATCGGGGGCGATCGTAATCATGGCGGGAACCTGATTGGCCTCGGCCGTCTTGCGAAAGAGGGTCAGGGTTTTGACCAGTTCCGGCATATCAGGGTCGGCGGCGTCGTCGTATTCCAGGTCGTTGAGGAAGACGTTGCCCGCTTCGGTAATCTGGATGATTTGTTCATCCGGGATGGCGATGGAGTCGGACTGGGCGGCCGTTCCCGGGAGAGCGAAGGAGATGTCGGCCTCCTGCTTGTTGAAGGTGGTTGACACCATAAAGAAGACCAGCAGCAGGAAAACGCAGTCGATGAGGGGGGTCATGGCGACTTCGGCCTTGGGTTCGGGTCCGCGTTTGAGTTTCATCACTCACCTCCTGCGGATTTGCTTTGGAAGGTGCCGAAGATGATGTCAAAAATGCCGGCGTTGGCGCAGGCCCGGATGGCCCGCTTGACGATCTTGAATTCGGCATCCCGGTCCACGCGCATATACACCTGCAGTTCCGGTTCTTCTGCCTTCTTTTTGGTGATGGCCTCCACCAGTGCCGGTTCGTCCATCAGCTGGCCATAGACGATGAAGGGCCGGTCCTCGGAGGTGACCCCACCGCCGGAGGGGACGGGGGTTCCGATGGGCACGATGTTGACCACACCGCGTGCGCGCAGGTCCTCGGGGATGGCCGCTTTGGGCGCGATGGGGAGCTTGACCTCAGGGGTCTGGTCCACCTTGCTCATCGTGGCCGAGACCATGAAGAAAATGAGCAGCAGAAAGACGCAGTCGATCATGGGGGTCATGTCGACATTGGCTTCCGGCTCTTCTGTAGTGCGCAGTTTCATCGCAGGTTCCTTTGCAATGGGCGGTGGACGAGAGTCATGGGGCTATTCCGCGTCGAGGTCGACGGCTTCTTCTTCCTGCTCGGATTCCTCGAAGAGGTTGCCGGTGCCGGTGATGCTGTCCATGATGGCGGAGTATTCGCCTTCGGCATCGCGGACAATGCGGGACAGGTTGTTGCGGAAGATGAAGAAGGCGAACATCGCGGGAATGGCGATGGTCAGGCCGGTGGCGGTGGTGATCAGGGCTTCCCCGATATCGCCGGCGAGCAGCTCGGGCTTGCCCATGCCGCCCATGCCGATTTTCTGGAAGGCACCGATCATACCGGAGACGGTACCGAGCAGTCCGACCATCGGGGAGATCCCGGCGATCAGGGAGAGGAAGTTGATCCAGAAGCCGACCTGGGCCTCTTCACGGCCGACGGCTTCGGCAATCGCGCCTTCCATGTCCTGCTTGGAGGCGGCGGGGTCTTCGGGATTCAGCTTGCGCAGACCCGGGATCAGTCCGTTGGTGAAGAGGTTGGGGGCGGAACGGGCGATGGAATACATCTGGCCGACATCGCGCTGCTGGGCGGCCGCTCGCAGGGGCATCACCACGCCGAGGGGCAGCAGGTTCTTGCGGCTGACCAAGCGCATATTGAGCACGATCATGGTCACGAGACCCACGGAGCACAGGCCGAGAGGCCACATGGCCCAACCACCGGTCTTGATGAGATCCCACAGCGTCATGTTCTTGACCTGGGCTTCGGCGGCCGGCGCGGGCGGCGGCGGCGGATCCTGAGCGAATGCAGTACCGAGGGGAAGCAATAGGGCCGCAAGGGCGAGAATCAGTATCAGTTTTTTCATGTTGTCTTTCCTTCCAGCGCATCGGTCCTTCACGGCCGATCCGCACACCTTTTTTAAATTTTCGTTCTGCTGCAGCCGGTTAGTCGTCGGTATCGGCATCCACGTCCGATTCCTCGCCCACTTCGGCTCCATCCACAAACTGTCCGGCATTAATCAAATCGTCCCGATAGTCTTCAATGAACTGATCGGCGGTCTTTTCGGCGGGGGTATTCGGGTAATTCTTTTTAATTTCCTGAATGGTGCGGTAGAGGGGTTCCCATTCGCCGAGATGGGCATAGCAGCCGAGAGCGGCCGCCAGGCCGCGGGGCTCGTTGTCGTGGACATAGGGGTAGAACACGACAAGGGGCAGATAGGAGAGTAGGGCGTTGTCGTAGTTTCCCAGCGCGTAATAGGCGTTGCCGAGGCCGAAGAGAAGTTTGGAAAGCATTTCTTCATCTTCTTCAGGGAGCTCGACGCCGCCGAGATACTCGATGGCCGAGTTCCACTCCTCCCCCTGGGCATAGGCGATGCCGGCGAGAATTTGGGCCTGAGTGGCCAACTCGCCCTCGGGCACCTTCAGCAGAATATCTTCATACAGGCGCGTGGAT
>Ga0207996_1001685_pt1 | contig 14750 bp, 8 predicted proteins | sample AntAceMetag02UKG_FD_184773 | JGI IMG/M metagenome (GOLD analysis project Ga0207996, IMG submission 184773) | Saline lake microbial communities from Ace Lake, Antarctica - Antarctic Ace Lake Metagenome 02UKG (SPAdes) (version 2) | ecosystem: Environmental > Aquatic > Non-marine Saline and Alkaline... | reverse complement strand
TTGCTATGTCAAACCTTTCGTATCGTTATATGAACCAAGGATTCGAAGCAGAAGCACAAAACCTGCTCGACAAGGCCAGAAAGAAAGATGAGCCTCATCAGAACGTAGGACAGGCTATGTCGACCTGAGCCGACAAGAAGGAGAATGAAGATCAGATTTGGGATAAGGTCACAACCGAAGGGGGAAAACAGAAGGAGTTCTTTTGGGCTTATGCAGATGCCTATTTTTTGCCTTCAGTCGGGGAACAGTCCTTTGTTGGACAATGGGAATCCCCAACCGGGAAGGTATTCACCATCTCTCAAGATGGTGACAGCCTCTCTGCAAAATGGGAAACAGAGAAAGATGGGGAGAAGTTCGAAGGAACCATCCACAATCTTGCTGCCAGAATCAAGTACCAAAGAAAGGGCGGTGGCAACGGCATTCTTATGCAGACAGGGTGGAGCTCTGCTCAGGAGGGCTTTGTATATCTTTCCCAAGACGGATCTCATATCCACCTTCACACGTGTAAGAAACAAACTATACTCTTCCTTGAACTAAAGAGAAAAGAGGCCGAAGAGTACCCAACAAACGAATCAAATCAGACTTCTGGGTAGACGGGCCCCTTTGCGGGGACCACCCGAAGTGGCTTAATTGAATTATTAGGCCATCAAATAAACTATGAATAATAGCAGCGAATCGAGGCTTAGCCGTTAGGCATCATTATGGAAACAAACAGACTGTCAGATTTTCTCAAATTCATTCAAAAGGAAATTCTTCCAGCAACGGAAGATATTGGAACTCTTGCAGATGCAAATCGCAAACATGTTCAAAAACTCGTCTATACGAATCTGATTGATCGATTCGATTCCATGATCGACGGCGCCATTCTAGACAACTGTAGAGAACCATTTTTAGTTCAAGAAGCCGCTAAGAGGCTGACTCAACCAATAACTGAGTCCGATCTATTACAACTCTTGATGCAGAGCAATAACATCCAAGATGTAGTGGATACCAAGCTAAAAGACGCACTGAGAGAAGTGGTGTTAAGAAAAAGACACTCTCGTAAACTATCCAAGTTGTTCAAAGTTCTACAACCCGATCAAGAGTGCTGGAACATACCCAGGGTCAATGTCTCAGTTGGTGCAATAATCGATAGAATCAAACCATACCACAAAACAATACCATATTCAATATGCGGATATGCCGACTGGCTTTATTCCAGGCGCAATTCGGTAGTTCACGGAGCCGGGACTACAAAGTTCTTAGATAAAGATATTGTTCAGCTTAAGAAGTTGTTCAAGTGCAAACCTGCGAAAACAATCCGCATTCAGCTTTCGTCCGTAAAAACAGCTGCCGCATTTTATAAATCGGTGGTTGAGCTCTTAGTGCTGTGAGACAGGAGATCTAGAAAAGGAACGGGGTCAAACCTCGACTATTTACAGTTAAGCACGAATACCGTCCAAATTGGGCCGAATTCTGAAAGGAACAAGGTCACACCCCAATTAATAAGTTTTACTAAGTGCGTAACCGGTCCGCCAAGTCCATAAGGTAATTCAGGAGAAATTAAAGGAAGATAGATAGTTGGACAGAAGAATTAAAAGAATTATTGTTCGGCTTTATTATTAGTCAATAGTCAAGATTTTACCCTGAATTTTTAATGAACTGTACAACAACCACCTGCACGTTACCATCGCAAGATGCCTAAACGTGAGGTAAAATGTTCGAACAAGAAAGAGGATACCCTTATGAGCGAAAAGAGAATGATTGATAGCCAAACGCTAGCCCTTGGGGAGATTCTCAGGAAGCCGTTCGTATACATGGTTCCCTTCTATCAACGTGATTTCGCATGGACGGAGGAGGAAGTGCAAGCCCTATGGGACGACCTCACTAATGCTCTTATTGATAGGGGGGCCGATGACTACTTTCTGGGAGCAATTGTCATCTCACCCAGCAGCAGAGACAAAGCGAAAGAGATCGTGGATGGTCAGCAACGACTAGCCACTGTTTCCATGCTGTTCTCCGCGATAGCAAAGGCATGGATAGGCATTGGAGATGAGGATCGTGCCCGCGGGGTACAAAGGGACTACCTGGGGACTGAGGATCGAAGAACCAAAACAATCCTGCCCAAGATAAAGCTGAACGAGACCAATGACTCCGCTTTTCACAGTGTGGTTCTTGACAGAAGTACGCCCACGGCGACGACCCTCAAAACGTGGAAACAGTCGAACACCCGCATTCTGCGTGCTTTCCAACTTATAGACAAGGAACTCACCAAATGGCTCAATGGCTTCTCTGACAAGGAGTCAGCTCTATTGGATCTGGAAGAGTTCATTGCCAACCAGTTTAGCATGATTGTCATTGAAGTAGGAAATGACGCTGACGCATTCATCATCTTTGAGACTCTGAATGATCGAGGTCTCGATCTGGCGGTATCAGATCTGGTGAAGAATTACCTTTTTGCGCAAGCAGGCACTCACATAGAGTGGTTCAAGCAAGGGTGGCTCGAAGTGACAACTCTTGTTGGGACCGGCGCCCTGACACAGTTCCTCCGACACTATTGGTTGTCAACAAAAGGGCTGGTGCGGGAACGCGACCTCTACAGGGAACTCCGCAAAAACATCAAGAACTCAACGAGGGCTCGGCAATTCCTAGATGAGCTCAAGAGCGCTGCAATAATATATGCAGCTTTGAGCAATCCCGAGCATGCATACTGGGCTGATCTTCCCCAGCAGTCCGAGGCGTATTTGGAAGCCTTGCTCACTTTCAAGGTTACCCAATTCAGGCCAGTTGCGCTGGCCGCTTTGCAGATGCTCTCCCCCAACAAGGCGGCGAAAGTATTGCACCTCCTCGAGGTGATTTCTTTCCGTTACACGGTTGTGTCTGCACTGGGCACGGGCAACCTTGAAAAGATATACTCCGACTGTGCCATCGCCATCAGAGAAGGTCGAGTCAAGACGCCCAAGGCCATATTCAATCTACTGAAGATGGCCTATGTTGACGACGCTACATTGAGGAAGGCATTTGTTTCCAAACGATTCACAAAATCATCCATAGCCCGGTATGTTCTGGCGGGTATTAACAACTCTCTTGAATCAACTCCAGAGAAGGAGGTATCTATATCAACTCGGAAGATTACACTAGAGCACATCTTACCCAAGAACCCATCTGCATCTTGGAGGAAGGCATATGCAGACCAAGAAGAGTTCGATTCAATTCTCTACAACATTGGTAATCTCACCCTCCTCGAAAGGGGGAAGAATAAGGGGTTGGGGAATGCAGCCTTCAAGAAGAAGCAAAGCGATGCATACTCTACATCCCTGCTTCCCATAAATGACTCCGTTCGAAGTGAACTAGCATGGAATACAAAAACTATTCGTGCCCGTGCCAAAAGTTTTGCCAAGGAAGCGGCAAAGATCTGGCGAATAGACTATTGAGTTCGGATAATCGCATGGACAAGTATTTTCAAAGCCTCGCTCTGCTTATTTTTCAAAAAACTGTCATGCGTGACGTCAGCCCTTCAAAAGAAAAACCAGAACAAGCTTCAAACTAAAGTCAGTATGTTAAGGATTAATAATGGCCAAGAAAAAAGTCGCACCGAAAAATGATAAAGGGTTTGAAGAATTCCTGTGGGATTCCGCCAACCGGTTGCGGGGTAGCGTTGAGTCTTCCGAATACAAACACGTGGTGCTGAGTTTGATCTTCCTCAAGTTTGTTTCGGACAAGTTTGAGGAGCGCCGGGGGGAGCTGATCGCGGAGGGGAAGGAGAGATACATTGATATGGTGGAGTTCTACACCATGAAGAATGTCTTCTACTTGCCGGAGACTTCCCGCTGGAGCTATATTCAGCAGCACTCCAAGCAGGACGATATCGCGATCAAGATCGACTCGGCCCTGACGGCGGTGGAGAAGAGCAATGCCTCGCTCAAGGGGGCGTTGCCGGACAACTATTTCTCCCGCCTGGGCTTGGATGGCAGTAAACTCTCGGCCCTGATCGACGCGATCAACAATATCAACACGGTGGAGGATAAGGAAGAGGACGTGGTCGGCCGGGTCTATGAATATTTCCTGGGCAAGTTTGCCGCCGCCGAGGGCAAGCTGGGGGGCGAGTTCTATACTCCCAAGTGCGTGGTTAATTTGATCGCGGAGATGATCGAGCCTTACAAGGGCAAGATCTATGACCCCTGTTGTGGTTCGGGCGGTATGTTCGTGCAGTCGCTTAAGTTCGTGCGGAGCCACCACGGCAATACCAGGAATATCTCGGTCTATGGGCAGGAGTTCACCTCCACCACCTACAAGCTGGCCAAGATGAATCTGGCGGTGCGTGGGCTCTCGGCCAATCTCGGTGAACTCCCCGCCGACACCTTCTTTAAGGACCAACACCCCGATTTGAAGGCCGACTACATTATGGCCAATCCGCCCTTCAATATGAAGGCCTGGAGGGGCGGCGACGAGCTGGTCGACGACTCCCGCTGGAGCGGCTACGAGACCCCGCCCACCGGCAATGCCAACTATGCTTGGATTCTCCATATGGTCTCCAAGCTCTCGGACCACGGCGTGGCCGGTTTCGTTCTGGCCAACGGCTCGATGTCGACCAACACCAGAGGCGAAGGAGCGATCCGCCAAAAGATGGTGGAGAATGACTTGGTGGACTGCATGATCGCGCTACCCGGCCAACTCTTCTATACCACCCAGATCCCTGTCTGCCTATGGTTCCTCACCAAGAATAAAAAGGCCGATAGCGATCGCGGCTACCGCAACCGCGATGGGGAGACACTCTTTCTTGATGCCCGCAAGATTGGCTCGATGATCAGCCGCACCCAAAAGCAATTCGATTCCGAGGACATTGCGGCCATCGCCAGAACCTACCATGCCTGGCGTGGCGAGGCGAAAGATGGTATATACGAAGACCAGGCCGGTTACTGCAAATCCGCCACACTCGAAGATATGCGCAAACACGATTTCGTGCTTACACCCGGGCGCTATGTGGGCGCGGCTCCGATCGAAGACGACGGCATCCCTTTTGAGACCAAGATGACCGAGATGAGTCGGACGCTTTACAGTCAGATGGAGGAGTCGGCAAAGCTGGATGAGGTGATCCGGAAGAACTTGGAGGTTTTGGGTTATGGGGAGTGAGTGGCCAGAATATAGACTCGGTGAAGTAACATACTGGTCTTCAGGAGGGACCCCTCCAAAGAACGACGAAAGCTACTGGAATGGAGACATTCCATGGATTAGCGCATCGTCAATGTCTGGCAATCGATACAACAAATCCAAACTAAGAATCACACAAAAAGGTTTGAAGTCTGGTTCCCGATTGGCAACCGAGGGCACCATTTTGCTCTTGGTCAGAGGAAGCATGTTGCACAAAAGAATACCTGTTGGAATCGCAGAGCGGGATGTTTCATTTAATCAGGATGTAAAAGCCATCAAGGCAATAGACAGCATCGTTGATCCGTGGTTTCTACTCTTCTGGTTCATGTCACGTGAGAATGATCTTTTGGGCATGGTAGAAAATACCGGCATTGGAGCCGGGAAGCTGGATACTACATTGCTACAGAACATGGTCATTCGTATTCCTCCATTGAATGAACGGGAAGCGATTGTAGCATTTGCGAAAGCATTGGATGACAAGATTGAGTTGAATCGGCGGATGAATGCGACGCTGGAAGGGATGGCGCAGGCGCTCTTCAAAAGCTGGTTTGTGGACTTTGACCCGGTGCTCGACAATGCCCTCGTCGCCGGCAATCCGATCCCCGAGGAACTTGCCGAGCGCGCGGAAGTCCGCCGCCAAGCCCTCGCCGATGGCACCGCCAATCGTGAAGCCGCCAAGCAATTCCCCGCTGCCTTCCAACTAAGCGAAGAAATGGGCTGGATTCCGGTGGGGTGGGAGGTAAAAACAAGTAGTTCACTCTTTGACGTAAGAGATGGGACCCATGATTCACCCAAACAATCTACCACAGGGAAATATCTAATTACATCCCGTCATATCACAGGTAATACTATAGATTATTCAAACGCCTACCTGATCTCTGAAGAGGATTTCGAACAAGCTAACAAAAGGAGCAAAGTAGACCCATATGACATTTTACTAACCATGATAGGAACAGTAGGTTCTCCTTTCCTAGTAATGGAAGAAGAGATTAATTTCGCTATTAAAAACGTCGGACTATTTAAATCGGGAGTTAACCGAACTTTAGCTACATACTTTTTCACCTATTTAAAGTCAGACTTCATGACAGCATTCATGGAATCTCGCCTTGCTGGAACGACTCAGAAGTATCTGACGCTAAAGATACTAAGGACGCTCCCAATCCCAGTTCCTCACTCTGATATTATGAAAGAATTTGGGAATCAAACGCTTCCAATATTTGATAAGATCCACTTGAATAATAGCACTACAAATTCGCTGGTAGCCCTCCGCGACACCCTGCTCCCGAAACTCATCTCCGGAGAACTCCGCATCCCCAAAGCTGAAAAACTAGCCGAGGAAGCGATGGCATGAAATTCACCGAAGCCCAACTCGAAGCCGCCATCATCGAACTCCTCGGCGAGGCGGGTTATCCGCATCTGCTGGGGGAGACGATTGAGCGTCAGCCCCAGGAGGTGTTGATCAAGGACGACCTGCGGGCATTCCTGGCCAGGCAGTATGCGAAAGACGGGATAACTCCGGGGGAGATCGAGGTGGTGATTCATCAATTAGAGGCTTATTCCGCGGCGGATCTCTACGAGAGCAACAAGGCGATTATGAAGCTGGTCTCGGATGGGTTTCTGCTCAAGCGGGAAGACCGCGACCGGAAAGACCTCTATCTGCAGCTGATCGATTATTCGGACCTGATCGCCTTTCGGGTACCGAAGGTGGGCGAGGTGCCGTCGATTGTTGCTGTGGAAGCTCCGGTCTACAGCGTGGGCGGCAACATCTTTAAGATGGTGAATCAGCTGGAGATTTACGGATACGAGAAGCGGATACCGGATGGGATTCTCTACATCAACGGGCTGCCGCTGGTCGTCTTTGAATTTAAGAGCGCGATCCGTGAGGAGGCGACGATTCACGATGCCTTTATCCAACTGACGGTGCGCTACAAACGCGACATCCCGGAATTGTTTAAATACAATGCCTTCTGTGTGATCAGTGACGGGGTGAATAATAAGGCGGGTTCGTTCTTCGCGCCCTATGAATTTTTCTACGCCTGGCGCAAGACAGATGGCGGCGATTTGATCGAGAAGGACGGGATTGACTCGCTCTATTCGATGATTAAGGGGCTGTTTCACCCGACCCGCCTCTGCGATGTGATCCGCAACTTTGTCTATCTGCCTGATACCTCGCGCCGGGAGGAGAAGATTCTGTGCCGGTATCCGCAATACTACGCGGCAACCAAGCTCTATCAAAACATTTTGCGGCATATGCGCCCTGAGGGCGATGGAAAGGGCGGAACCTACTTTGGGGCGACGGGCTGCGGGAAGAGCTTTACCATGTTGTTCCTGGCGCGTCTGCTGATGAAGAGTGTTGACCTGGCAAGCCCGACCATCGTCTTGATCACCGACCGCACGGATCTGGATGACCAGCTCTCGGGCCTCTTTACCAATGGCAAGGGCTACATCGGGGACGCGTCTGTGATAAGTGTGGAGAGCCGGTCACATCTGCGCGACTTGTTGAAGGGGCGTAACAGCGGCGGGGTCTTTCTCACTACGATTCATAAATTTACCGAGGACACGGAGCTGCTGACCGAGCGCAGCAATGTGATCTGTATCTCGGATGAGGCACACCGCAGCCAGGTGAATCTGGACCAGAAGATCAAGATCACAGAAGAGGGGGTGAAACGGACATTTGGCTTTGCCAAGTATCTTCACGACTCGCTGCCGAACGCGACCTATGTGGGCTTTACCGGCACGCCGATCGACGCGACTCTTGATGTCTTCGGCGAGGTGGTGGACGCTTACACCATGATGGAATCGGTGACCGATGAGATCACGGTGCGCATCGTTTACGAAGGCCGGGCGGCCAAGGTGCTGCTCGACAACAGCAAGCTGGAGGATATTGAAGACTATTATGCCAGTTGCGCGGATGACGGGGCCAGCGACTACGCAATTGAGGCGAGCAAACGGGCCAACCTGCAAATGGCCTCGATTCTCGGGGATCCTGACCGCCTGAAGGCTTTGGCGGCGGACTTCGTCGATCATTATGAGGCACGAATCAACGAGGGCGCCACGGTTGCCGGGAAGGCCATGTTTGTCAGCAGCAGCCGTCAAATAGCCTATGATTTTTACAAAGAGGTGATCGCGCTGCGTCCCGAATGGGCCGAATTGAAGGTCTGTGCCGACGGGGAGGAACTCACCGAACAAGAGAAGAAACAGATTATGCCCATGGAGCGCATCAAACTGGTGATGACCCGTGGTCAGGATGATGAACCCGCTTTATACGATATGTTGGGAACCAAAGACTACCGAAAAGAATTAGATAGGCAGTTCAAAACCTCCAAATCCAATTTTAAAATCGCCATCTTGGTTGATATGTGGCTCACCGGTTTTGATGTGCCTTTCCTTGATAGCATGTACATCGACAAGCCGGTCAAACGGCATAACCTGATCCAGACCATCTCCCGGGTGAACCGGAAGTATAAGCAGAAAGAAAAAGGGTTAATCATCGATTACATCGGTATCAAGAAGCAGATGAACCTGGCTCTGGCACATTACTCCAAGGCCGATACCGCGAACTTTGAGGAAATCAAGCAATCCATTGTGGTGGTCAGAGACCATCTGGATCTGATGCGTGCGATCTTTCACAAGTTTGATACCACCCCCTATTTCTCCGGCCAGCCAATCGCGCAACTGCACTGCCTCAACATGGCCGCGGAATATGTTCAGATTACCGAAGATTTCGAGAAGCGCTTCATGTTCCTGGCCAAAAGAATGAAAGCCGCCTATGACATCTGCGTCGGGTGTGATGAATTTACTCAGGCTGAGCGGGACCATTTCCATTTCTATATGGCAGTTCGATCCATAGTCTTCAAACTCACCAAAGGGAATGCCCCCGACCTCGTTCAGATGAACGCCAAGGTTCAACAGATGATTGCTGAGGCCCTGCGGAGTGATGGGGTCGAAGAGATCTTCAAGATGGGGCAGGGGGATAGCACCGAGGTGGATATTTTCGACCCGGACTACATGGCGAAGATCGAAAAGATCAAGCTGCCGAACACCAGAATCAAGCTGCTCAAGCAGTTGCTGGCCAGGGCGATCGAAGAGTTCAAGAAGGTTAACAAGCTCAAGGGTGTCGAATTTTCAAAACAATTCAAAGCCCTGGTAGACAAATACAATGACCGGAGCGAGCAGGATATCCTCAGGAGCGAAGTGCTGGAAGAGTTCACCGACGAGATCATCGATCTGTACCACTCCATAAAAAAGGAGAAAGACTCTTTTTTCGAACTAGGCATTGATCTCGAAGAAAAGGCCTTCTACGATATCCTTAAAGCCCTCACCATTAAGTACGATTTTGAATACCCTGAGGACAAACTCCTTGATCTCGCAAAAAAAGTAAAAGTCATCGTCGACGACAAGGCCAGATACACCGACTGGAGCCGGCGCGATGACATCAAAGCTGAACTGAAAGTGGACCTCATCATCCTACTCGCTGAAAACGGATACCCACCGGTCGACCGGGATGAAGTATACAAGGAAATCTTCGAGCAGGCTGAGAACTTCAAGAAGTACCAAAGCCAAAGTAATAGCTAATAGATCGTTGCACCTGACATTTTTTCTACTCCAAAATGCAGTTGAACTCTACGTTGGGGCAATAGATGATTACTCTAAATAACAAGTGGAAGGAGGGGAAAGCCAAATTTAATCTGGAGTGTAAAATGAGGGACGGTGTTAAATAGTTAAATAACTTCTCCCTCCCTGCAAAATCGGCCATTCAGATTGCCGGGAATATAGCCATCCCCCTTGCATACTCCGGAGCAAAGTAGCCACCCAATCCGCTCCAAAGCAGCCCCCCATTCCAGAGCAAAGTCGCCGGCAATTCCGTCTTCATAAATTTTGGGTCACTTGACTTTTGACTTTAGCGTTTAATCTCTCCCCTCCTAAATGCATATTCCTGAGCAAAATGGACTGCCATTCCGCTGCCGCCGCCTGGGAATTCAGCGATCCCCTTCACCCTTAATCCCTCTCCCCGGGGGAGAGGGAAATAAAAAATCCGAGGTATTTTTCGTTTTTTCCGGAATAAAACTCCCACTTCTCCGACTGTTATATATGAACCAACATTTAATTATCAACATGGAGGAGATTTAACTATGAGTACGGGGAACAAAAAACCAAGTACACGCGACAATGTCGAAAAGCTGACCTCTCCTGATATTTATGCCGATATCCGCCGCATGATTGAGGAGACTCGATCCGCCGTAGCTATTGCCGTCAATGCCGGGCTTACCATTTTGCATTGGCGCGTAGGAAAAAGATTACGGGAAGAAGTCCTTCATTGCGAGCGGGCAAAATATGGGAAGGAGATTGTGCAGGCACTGTCTGCGCAATTGACAGCCGAATATGGAAGAGGCTGGAGTAAGCGCAATCTGGCATACATGATTCGTTTTGCCGAAGTTTTCTCAGATGAACAGATTTTGCACACACTGTGTGCAAAATTGAGTTGGAGTCACTTCCGGAAGGTTATCTATCTTGACTATTCCCTGAAGAGGGATTTCTACACTGAGATGTGTCGGATTGAGAACTGGAGCACCCGAACGCTTCAGAAGAAGATCGACTCGAGGGCGCAGGGTCAAACCCGGACTATTGACTGGGAGCACTATTCCGCCCGCCGAGCAAAGACTCCCCGGCAGGGGAAGGCCATACGGCATCTATTGAGAAATTGCGAGTGGGATCGGGACGATTACAGCCTGGAGGTATCCGCCTTGCCCGCTGCACCCACGCCGGAAGAAGAAGCGGCTAAGCGGATTGAGGAACTCCCACTGTTCGCGAAGGGTGAGAAGGAATGAGTCGCAAACCTGCAAAGAAGAAAGTGGCGAAGGGAGATGAGTTCTATCAGCGCATTTGCGAAATTCTGGAATCAGCGCGTACGAGTGTTTCCCGCACGGTCAACACGACTCAAGTTGTCGCGAATTGGCTTGTCGGCCGGGAAATCGTGGAGGAGGAGCAGAAAGGCCGGAAGCGAGCGAATTACGGCGAAGAACTGCTTAAAGATTTGTCAAAGCGACTCACGACTGAATACGGCAGAGGGTACTCCTTTCCGAATCTGGCATTCTTCCGCCAGTTTTTCATCGAATACCCATCCCTTATCCCCGATTCACCAATTCTCCACGCACTGCGTAGAGAATCTGATAGCAGCCCCTCATCATTGGACTCTGGAATTCTCTACGCAGTGCGTAGAGAATCTGTAACACATTGTAGAAAAGGCAGTTCCGTAAAATCCGACGCAGCACGTCGGAAATCGCACGCACGGCGTGCAGAATTGCTGCCCGAAATTCTTTGCGCATCACGTAAGGAATCGTGGGAACCTGGCTGGCTCCATCCGAATCTGTCCTGGACCCATTACCGCACCCTTTTGCGAGTGGCTAAACCGGAGGCCCGCGCCTTCTACGAAATTGAGGCGTTGAAGAACAACTGGTCAACGCGGGAACTGGAACGGCAGATCAACAGCTTACTCTATGACCGGTTGGCATTGAGCAAGGACAAGAAAGGCTTGATGCGGTTGGCGACAAAGGGGCAGGAGATTCAGGTGGCTTCCGACGTGTTCAAGGACCCGGTGGTTATGGAATTCCTGGGATTGCCGGAATCTCCTAAGCTGGTCGAAACGAAATTGGAGCAGGCGCTTATTGATCATTTGCAGGCTTTTCTGCTGGAGTTGGGCAAAGGTTTCGCTTTCATGGCACGGCAGAAACGCTTGACGCTGGATGGCGATCATTTCTATGCAGACCTGATCTTCTATCACACTGTTTTGAAATGCTTTATTATTGTTGATCTCAAAACTGGCAAACTCACTCATGAGGATCTTGGTCAACTTCAGTTATACGTGAACTACTATGACCGGGAATGCCGTACCAAGGGCGACAATCCGACAATCGGCCTGATCCTCTGTACAGAGAAAAACGATGCTGTTGTTCGTTATACATTGGGCGAGGGACAGAAGAAGATATTTGCGAGTCGCTACAAACTCCACTTGCCAACGGAAGCAGAGCTGCGGAAGGAAATGCGCCGTGAGGTAATACAACTGACAGGCGGGCAGCCGCCGCGAAAATCACGAAAGAAGAAATCATGAATACTCATGTCAATACCATCAGTGGACGCCTGAGTCTGCGCCAGCCGCAACGGGATTCGCTCGAAATTCTGGCGAGGATTACGGAGATCATCTCTCTGAAAAAGGATCGGGATCTGACTGCTGATATGGCTGACGGGTATTGTGGATTCGCCATAATAATGGATTGTCCCCCAGATACTTACGTATTATTACCCCCAATTTTTCGGCCTTAGAGCTTACATTCCGCGGTTCAAAAAAGCCGTTTTCGTGGTATTTATCACCCTAATTTTAATCAGATTTTCCAGTATTCTTCTTCTTCGATATCCATCAGTTCTAACACCTGCCGATGAGTATAATCCAATTGATCTTGGTACTCCTCGATTGTTGAATCTTCTTGAGTAATCTTGTAGGTACATAGTCCATCAAAAGTCTTCAGAATTTGGGAAGTGGTTGGATGCGGGGCATCTCGTTCTTCCGGATAAAGCTTCAACGGCTTAAGCTTCCGTTCCTTGATCTGCTGCCGTACCATCCGTTCAATTATTGCCTGTACCATTAGAGAGAGGAAAAACACAAACATGTTTGCCTCAATCCGGTCAATTCGTTTGAATAATAAAGGTGCAGCTTGATGAATGCTCTTGAACTGACTGAACCGTTTCTCAAGCCGAGGCTGATACTTGTAAATTTTTAATACATCTCTGGGGTGTATCGTAGGGTCAGTACTTAGCAGAGGAAACAATCCATCTACCCGGGTCTCTTGTCTCAAGGCATCTCGATCCTGCTCCCAATGCAGGCTGTAATAAACCCGGCAGGTTCTTTTATATTGAAACTTATTTCCGATACGTCCTCGTCGCAGAACTTGCTTACGCTCCATATGCTTCTTAACCGTGATCCCCATAAGATGCTGCACATGCCTTTTTTTGAGGATTTCAAGAGCGGCCGTTTCAATATCTCCCTTCTTCTTCAATTTTCCCCGGTTGATCTTCACACTCAACTCTATCAGGGAAGCTTTTGCCTTTCTTAGCCGGTCCTCGCGACTATAACGATCTCGTTTGCGTTTTTCACTGGAGACAAACCACCAAAGTGAATATTTATCCAGTAACTGTGTAATGGCATGCCCTTCATAGAGAGAATAGTACTCAGTTTTTGACTCATCGTTGGGCTTGGGTTTTCTCCAGATCAACTTCTTTTTTATAGGCCCGGCGCGTAACATATTTTTGAATCGTTCCACTTCTAACCAGTTAGATGGCACTATGGTTATTGCCCGACCATGATTATCCGTAATATAGTCAAGTTGTGGTTGCCCGCAGAGTTTGGAGTCTCCCACGTAGATAAAATCACTTCTGCCATGAATCAGGCGCAATGTATTCCAGGTCTCGATGTGGGTGCTCGCATCATTGGTGTTCCCGGGATACACTTTATGATGTACCGGAACTGCTCCGTCCTCACAGATGCTCAAGCAAAACACAAGCTGCTTGAGATCGGGCCGGTGATCTTTGCTGTGGCCATGATGAAGCTCAAATCCCGAACTCGTCTTTCCCTCCATCTTGCCAAATGCTTTCACACTGGTGCAGTCATTGTGGATGCGACTCAAATTAAGCCCAAATGTCCTAACCGCTGAAACTACAATCGATGTCATGAGGGAGGCGCGATTAACCTGGAAAAGTTTATCCAGCGCCCGGCCAAACCTATCATCACTGAATTTAGCGTCCGGCCTTTTATCATAACCCAAGCAACGGAGATCAAGCGAATCAACCCACTGTTGAAGTTCATAAAGAGGATCTCTGGCTATCACCATGTTTATCACCAACAGTAGCAGCGTATCGACGACAGGAATAGCTCCCCGTTTTGAGTCCGGGATATATTCGGATATTATCTGCCGCATTTGCATACGGCGCATGATCGAATCGAGCAGTGGAAGTCCATCTACTTTAAGACGGATAAGTTTTTTTTCGAAAGCTGTTGACATCTTGAGGATATAGTGGTCTACTATCGTCAAGATGTCAACAGAAAAATACAGAAAAAAGCTCAGGGAACTGCAAAGGCGTCAGGAAAAAGTGCTGAGGGAACTGCTCGAAGTGCGGCCGATACTGAAGGGAACGGTGAATAAAATTTATACTCGCTGTGGGAAACCCAACTGTTGGTGTGCTACCGGTCCAGGAGGACATGCCCATATCCGAATTTCCTGGAATCAGAATAGCAAAACGGTTACCCGAAAAATTCCAGCGGATAAGTTATCCCGTGTTCGCAAATTGACAGATAACTATCGGCATTTTCGCTCCTTGCGTCGCCAATTATCGGAGCTTAATAAGCAGATAAAACAAGCGCTGGATTGTTATCAAACGGCCATGGTCGAAGACAGTCGAACTGGCATGTCTTTTCTATGTCTTAATACAAAAAATGCAGCCCAATCACCAAATCACTTGCATAAAACCCGAAAATCGGACCGACAGCTAAAGTCATAACCTTCCAGTATATTTGAAGTTATGACAATTTAAATCAGAGAAAACAGCTATTTTGAACCGCGGAATGTAAG
>Ga0207996_1001683_pt1 | contig 14769 bp, 10 predicted proteins | sample AntAceMetag02UKG_FD_184773 | JGI IMG/M metagenome (GOLD analysis project Ga0207996, IMG submission 184773) | Saline lake microbial communities from Ace Lake, Antarctica - Antarctic Ace Lake Metagenome 02UKG (SPAdes) (version 2) | ecosystem: Environmental > Aquatic > Non-marine Saline and... | reverse complement strand
TACAATACGCGAAATTTGTTCTTTTTTGGCAGTCGAATAACAGGCCAGGATGGATTTGCCGCCCTTGGAATTACTTGCTCCCCTCACAAAATCAAGCTGCCCGCCGACTCCGCTGAATTGAGATTGACCAAGAAATTCTGCGTTACATTGCCCAAAGAGGTCCACCTCAAGGATTGCGTTTATAGAAATCATATTATCGTTTTTGCTGATAACAGCGGGGTCCAAAACGTAGGAGGAAGGGAAGCTTTCCATGCTCGGATTATTATTCATGAAATCATACGTATGTTTTGTCCCGTAAGCACAGGTATAGATATGTTTTTCTGTATGAATATTTTTCCTGCGACCTGTAATCACCCCTTGCTCAATAAGATCCACCATTCCGGGCCCGAGGAGTTCGGTATGAATTCCAAGATCTTTATGCCCTGAAAGATATGGCGTGACACCATTAGGAACACCGCCTATTCCCAACTGAATGACAGCGCCATCGGGAATAATTTCGGCAATAAATTTTCCTATCAGTGCATCCTCAGGTTTTGGAGGTGACGGGGGTATTTCAAGCAATGGGACATGGTTTTCCACTATGACATCAACATCGGTAATGTGAATCATGCCGTTTCCAAACACACGCGGCATATTTTCGTTTACTTCCACAATAACTTTTTTACTAGATTTTGCCGCTACAGATGTATAGTCATTATTTGTGCCAAAACTGAAAAAACCGGACTGATCCATCGGCGAAACCGTGGTAACTGTGACAGCTATTGTCATTTCTTCTTGAATTAACCTTGGTATTTGATGAAAATACACGGGCACATATTGTGTCAGACCGACGGTTACCAGTCCTCTGGACTTGCCGCTCACGAACCACGAATAGGACTCAATCACATCGCAAAGACCAGGCCTGCATATTGTTTCGGTAACATACTTTTGAGGATTACAGGAATAAACCTTGATATTTCTCAAATCTCCCGCCTCTGCCCTTTTGGCGATGGCGGAGAGAAGAGCCGGAGGTTCAGCAATAGTCATGCCGTGGATAAGAGTATCCCCATCTTTTATCAAACTCACCGCATCTGCGGGAGTGGTCAGTTTTTGTTTATATTCTCCAGAATATGTTTGCACAGGCCAGCTTCCTTATAAATAAAATTAATGTAATGATTCTTGCTCAAGTTTCGTAACCTTTTAATTAGCCAATCTTTTAAAAGGTGAGGGCCAAAATAAATTTGGCACCTTATGCCGCCTTTTTCAACGCCTTTTTCAACAAACACAGTATCGTAAACAAGCCCATTCATGTCAATGGGAAATTTCTTCATCAGCTTTATTGGCAAAGAGTGGTGGAGTTAACTTCAAAGTACAACATGGCATTATCAATTTCAATTTCCATAATTTCTAATATAATTATCTCTTTTCAATTCAATTGAAGATTCCCTGTAGTTTTGTTGAGTTCTTGACATACAGCCACTTATCCAATAAAATAATGAAACGAGAAAATAATCCGGTAGGGAAGCTATAAACATTAAGGACGGGGCTTGCGGAAAGCAATTCAATCAGAGGACTAACAATGAATGGAAAATTTGCGCCAAAGATGAGTATCAGGACAAAGATACTGACACTGTTTCTGGGACTCTTTATATTCTCTTTCGGACTGGTGGGATACATCGCCTTTACCACCATAGAAGACATCGGTGGTTGTGCCGTAGAAAATAACATCAGCTTGGGGGAAAGCGCCATCACCGACAGCACAGATGCCCTTGAAAATCTGGGCGCACAGATAATAGAGCGTATCGCAAGGAACGTGGCCAGAGAGTGTGGCAATTTCATGAAATATCACCCCAATATGACAATTGAAGACTTTCATGCAGATGGCACATTAAGGGATCTGGCGATTCAGCCCGTCGGCGAAACGGGTTATACCTGCATTTATGAACAGCAGACCGGCATCATGAGGTTTCATCCCAATCCAAAGCTTATTGATTTCAGGATGGCGGGTTTAAAGGAAAAACTCCCGTCATGGTGGAAAATATTCGCGTCAAGCCTTGCAGGCTCGACTATAGGCGGATACTATGACTGGGAAGAGTTTGATGGCTCTATTCGCAAGAAATTCATGTATATGACCCCCGTCAAGGGAACACAATATATGGTGGCAGCCACAACATATATTGACGAATTTTCGAAACCTGTCGAGGAAACTAAAAAAAAGATTGCCGCTGTTACCCGCCAGACCGAGGAACGCATCCATAAGCGATTGCAGAGGATGGAAAAAATCTTTATCGGAATATTCATTATTATACTGCTGGCCGTGTTTGGCCTCACCTTTTTTCTCTCGCGCCTGATAACAAATCCGATCGTGGCGCTCAGAAACGGCGCTGCCGCGATCGGTGGCGGAAACCTTGATCATCGCGTCGCCGTGAAAACGGGAGACGAACTTCAAGATCTTGCCGGTTCACTCAATAAAATGGCCGCCGATCTGAAGGAATATATGGAAGAATTGCGTGTCACGACCGCTGAGAAGGAGCGAATGACCAAGGAACTGGAAATAGGGAAAGGGATTCAGCAGAGTTTTCTCCCTGAATCAAATCCCGAAATTCCAGGAATTGAAATCGCGGCATTCAATATCCCTGCTCTCGAAGTGGGGGGCGATTTCTACGATTTTATACCCATCACGAAAGATCGATGGGGGCTTGTCATCGCGGATGTCTCGGGAAAGGGTGTTCCGGCGGCGCTTTTCATGGCCATATCCCGCACATTGATCCGCGCCCACACAACGCGAAACAGCACGGCTGTCAATGCCGTTACAGACGCAAACCGTATGATTTGTGAGGATTCCAAGTCGTGCATGTTTGTCACTCTTTTTTACGCAATCCTGGATTCAAAAAAGAAGACCCTAACCTACGTCAACGCCGGCCACAATCCACCCATGCTGTTTCGTGTCGGATCTGCAGATATAGCGCTCATGAAGGCAAAGGGAATCGCCCTGGGCGTCATCGAAGAGGTGGAGCTGGAGGAGGTGGAGCTCGAACTGAAGGAGGATGACATTGTGGTTCTCTACACAGACGGCGTGACCGAAGCAATCAATGAAAACCAGGAGAGCTTCGGCGAAGAAAGACTCATGAAAGTCATTCAAGAGAATCGAGATCTGCCGATGGGGAATATAATCGATAGCATCCGGGACGAAGTTATCACCTTTGCCGGAGATCAGCCGCAGTTTGATGATATTACATTGATGGCATTGAAGGCAAAGCAGGAATGTTGTGTCGAATATCCCCCGAAAGCCGATTGAAAAACCCGTATCTTTACCTCGTATGGCCGCTATTCAGTAAAAACAGCGGTATCTTTTATGCCAAGAAGGGCCCTGGCATCAGAATCAATGGATTGGAAGATGCCAAAAAGGCAGTTCCGGCCTTAATACCGTCCTTTCTGGGGGAAAACAAGCTCCAATCTGATTTGGTTTTCTGCATTTTTAGTGGGAGCGCAGGCGAAGGGAGACCTTTGAAAAATGTTCAATTTCGTTCAAGTTCAAGGAAGGCGACCAAATTTTAAATCAGGTTTAAACGTAGGAATACATTGAGTATTGCGAGGCTTAAAATTGTGAGCCTGACGCAGTAATTTGGCAAAAGGGGAGGTTTTGCAAAGGTCTCGAAGGCGGGCGGGGGATGGGGACTAAGGGACAAGAGGAACGTAAATCTCCTGTTTCTTAGAGTGATGATTTAATGACTATAGACTCCATTTGATGGATGTGACAATCCGGTCATTATTACGCCACCTGCCGAAATATGTATCCAACGGCCCGTCAAAAAATTCAAAATCAAGGGTAAATACAAGCCTCGGCATAATCTGAAGGGAGGCTCCGGTTCGTTGGAAACGGGCATTGTCAGAAAGGGTAAAATCCGAGAGATAATGCAGTGAAAAATCATCAGTGGCAGTAACAAGGATACCGGCTATAAGATCGTTCCTGCCGATGCGCGTATTTTTGGAACTCATAATGTAGTCAGTGGCATCCTGATCGGTCGTAATGATTTCGCCTGCATATTCAAGCAAAAAATCAATTTTTTGCAGCCCCAGACTTTCGGCCACATTTTCAATGGTATGAGAGAATCCTCCTACATAGTTAATATAACTCTCGTCATGATTATGGATGCTGTAACTGTAGAGCGCCTCTCCGTGGAATTCGGTATTTTTCCAGGTTGTGGAAAACCCTCCGGCCAGTTGGTACACATTGGGCGTGTCTTTGATGAGTGTCGCTGCAGTAGTATTTTCTTCCAGCTTGACAACCGGGTAAAAAGCTGGACCGCGGTAGGCCGATACAAAGGTGTCCCATAATCCCATGGATTTTTTGACGCGACCGAACCATCCCCAGTCTTCGGGGTCGTTTCCAGGCAGATCTTCCCTGACTGCAACGGATTTGTTGCTATCAATAACATCGGCAAACCGGCCATTTTCCAGAAGTTCCTCCATATAGTAATAAAGGAGTTCCTGCATCTCTTCGATCGATCCGGGAATAAGGTTATATGCGGACGAAAGGCTGTCTCCTGACGGAAGGTCGGAAACAATCCAGCGCGATCCGGGCTCCGGGATTTTCTTTTCCTGGTAAAATGGGAGAATCGCGCCTGTATAGACGGTATCCTCGCGTGAATAATTGCAGGTCAGCTGCCAGGAACCTATCTGAACCGGATTCACCGGATCGTTCAGGTCGGCGGACGTGTAGCGGTTGGCAGGTGAATAAAGTGTTGATATGCCGTTTTTAAATATTTTTTTCCCGATGCTAAATTCAAAGTCAGAGCTTGAAAGGTTCAGAAAGATCTCATTAAGCTCTGCGTATCTTTTTTGGTTATCAGGATCGGTCATGAAGTGGGTCACACCACCATAGGCGTTTGTTCGAGTTCCGGCCTCAAACCAGCCCGCAGCATGTAAATTCCACCAGTCTTTGCCTGCCCATGAGGACCAGTTCGCAAGCATTTTCCCGACAAAGCGGTCATCGTCAGCGTCCACATAAGTTTCATAAAAGTCAAGAGCCGGTTTGAAGAAAGATGATGTCCGAAGTTCCAGATCCGCACTGAAATGATCTACCAGTTGACCGGCAACACCCGGCGATGATTCAATCGGTGTTTTGTCCGTTTCCAGATAAGCGTCCAACTCGTTCATAATATCAGGATCACCGGCAAAAGTACATGCGGCCCATACGCCAGTGGCCAGAATAAAAACTGCGGCAACAATAAGCTTTTTCACTATTTCCTCCTATTTGGCATGTTCACGTAACACCCAGTTGCTGACGACCAGTTGATCATTCAGGATTCTGGCGATATTTCTGAAGGCGCGACTTGCAATATGCGGGTAAAGGCTGTGCAGTCGATCCAGGCTCTGCCGGCTTAATTCAACAAATTTAATGTCTGTTTCGGCGCGGGTGCTGGCGGAACGGGGCAATTCGTCCAACACGGAAATATGGCCAAAAATATCGCCCGGACTGAACTGGTTATACGCGACTTCCATTTGAGTTTCGTCATTGATACCGTATCGGCGCACATTGCCTTCAAGCAGAAGGAACATGCTGTCCCCCGGTTCATCTTCCTGGTAGATATGTTCGCCGCAAACCGCCTCCCTGATCTGTCCGAGAAGAACAATTTTTTTGACTTGCCACATCCGCATTCCCCTGAAAAATTCGGACTGCTCGATCACCTCTTTTCTCAGGTTCAGACTGAGGATGTCCCATAGTGTCAGCAGGCGTGTCGACGACAAAAGTATCGGGGTAATCAGTATATCGTTCAGGAATGCCACCAGCATGATGATGGCCGAAAGGATTCCAAAATGGATGATGGCTACAAAATTGGAAAAGGCCAGGACGATAAACCCCATCGCCAGGGCTATGGAGGTTGAAAAAACCGGTTGTAGCTCCGCTTTGAGGCAAAGCCGAAGGGCCTGTTCCTGGTCCTTTGTTTTATGCATTTCCGTGTTATAACGGGTCATTAAGTGAATGGTATCGTCTATCGATATGCCGATGGCGATGGCTGCCACCATGGCGGTCCCCACATTCAGAGGAATGGAGAAGATTCCCATAATGCCAAAAATCACGGCAACGGGGATCAAGTTTGGAATCAGGGATAGAAAACCCGCTTTTATGTTGAGAAACATAATCGACATGATAACAAAAATGATAAAAAGAAGCAGAGTGATGGACTTGACCTGTCCTTCGGCTATGGAATCAGCGGCACTAAGTGTCAGTATGCTGTTGCCAGTCAGTTCATATTTAAAATGCGGATTCAGCTTTGAATCAATGAACATCCTCAACTCCTCGATAGCCTTTTTCTGCTGGTGAGAAGAGTTCAGATTATGGCGTACCATGATGTTCAGCTCGCTGAAATCCGGTGTTACATACCGTTCCAGCGTATTATCTTCAACAAAAAGAAGGTATTGGGATATTTTTTCCGCTGTCGATGGAAGCGTATACGAGGTCTGATCACCACCGCTCATTTCCCGATGAATGAGTTTAATCATATCCACCAGCGACACGGAAAGATCAAACTCACCTTTTTTCTTTATAAATTCCTGGATCACAGCAATCTCAGCCAGGTTTTTAGGGTTTTTGAATACTCCTTCGTACCCGCTCTTAATTCGGATAAAAAAGGTCTGGGCACCTGGCAGTTCCTGACTCATTTCGCTGATTCGTTGAACAACTGAGGAATCCTTTTTGAAAAGCCCCACAATATCATTATCGAGCTTGACACTGAGGCTGAATGCGCCGACAACGGCGGATAGTCCCAGGGTAATCCATAAAACGGTTCGCTTCTTGGCACTGACCAGATAGGTTATCCTGTCGGCCATGCGGTCGAAAAACAGGGAATGCCCTGATGCTTCCCGGGGTTTTTTTACCGGGCCGAAAAATCTCAGGTAAACTGGTGTTGCAAGGCAGGTAATGAACGGATTCACCAGGAGCCCGAATGAGGCGGCCATGCCGAACTGTCTGAGGATTGTGATGTTATTAATGCAGATGGACAAAAATCCGAGAAAAGTGGTGAGGGAGGTAACCAGAACCACGGTTCCCATTTTAGAAATCATGAAGGCGATCGCCAGGTTCCGGCTGCCTTTCAGTTTCACTCCTTCAAAATACTCGGAGAGCAGGTGAACGTCCTCCGTGGAGCCGATTACGATGATCAGGGATGGAACGATGACGGTAAGGATATTGATAGGGATTTGAGCAATACTCATGAAACCAGCCGTCAGCAGGATACTCATGCCGGCCGTAAGCATGGGCAGGGCTGCAGCGCTAATGGAACGGGCAGTTAACATCAGCACTACGAAGAGGACCAGGACTGAAAGAGGGATCAGTCTCTTCATATCCCAGTCCATCATATCTGAGATCTGTGTCCGCAGATACGGATTGCCGATCTGGTCGATGATGCTGAAATCGCTTTTCATCGGCTCGATCAGCCGGGTCACGGATTCGGCAAGGTTCCGGTAAAACTCGGGGTTATTCTCTTCCGGCTCGATGAAAAGATTGATCGATGTCGCCTGCCCATCTCTGGAGACCAGATTGTCGGCAATCAGCGGATTCCGCAGGGCATCTTTGAGTATCCGGCGGGCTTCGCCTATTGATTCAGGGATTGAATCGATCAACGGATTGGTGCTGAGCATCCCCCCCTCATTTTTGAAATTTGTTACCGAAAACAGACTTTCGACCGTGGTTACCCCGGGCAGCTCTTCCAGGGCGAAGACCAGTTTTTCGAGTTTTTCGAGTTTTTCCGGTGTAAACAGGTCCTTGTCGCGGACAAAGACGATGCTGATCTGATCCGAACCGAATGTTTCACGTGTATTCTGGTAAACCAGACGAGCGGGATCATTTTTCACCATGAGTCCTTCCATGGAGGGATCCTGCTTGAGCTTCGGAATTTGAAAAGCAGCAAACAGACATACTGCCGATAAAATAAAGATCACGATCCATGGATGATCATAACCGAACTGTAATATTTTACGCATTATCGAACTCCTGAGCAGCCACGTTGCCGGTTCCGTGCAACGATTTGCAATTTTGTAATATATTCAGGCTAAAAAATATAGTCCGTATGAGCGACAGGTCAATTTTCAGTAAAGCAATCCCTGTGACGGCCGGTTATTCTTTTACTGAAGGTATTTTCCGGAAAGAATGAAATTTTCCGTGAATACAGAGTCTTTCAGAACAATATCCGCTTTCCGGTTTTTGATCCCCATGAGGGTTTTGTGGTTTTTTTTATGCCGGGTAATCAGGGTTTTTTTTGCGGTCCAGGCATTGCCTTCAAGTTTTTCAAGATCATGGCTCGTCTGGGTTTTAAGCAGTGCTCCCCGCTTGTTGTAAAAATCGATCTTTACCGTGAAGAGGATGTCTTTTCGCACAAAGACTACCCGTTTTGAGTATCCGCTCACCTTTGCTTTTTCCTCAGTTCCGGGTATAATCTCAATCGCGTAGCACGAATTGCCGTCCAGTGTTTCCTCTCTGGCAAGAGTGTAAGTATAATCATTTATTTCATCAGGCATCAGGTCTTCATAGGTCAGGTCTGTGCCCATGAAATAGCTTTTCAGGCTGTTGCTTGCCATGCGCTGGAGTTTTTTATACCCTGGCAGGTAAAGCCATTGTTTGCTCTGCCCTCCGTCGAGTTCCCAAGTCAACAGGGCTGTGCCGGCAACATCCTTTGGTTCCTTGAACACGATCAGGCTCCGCTTTAATCCGTTTTCAAATTCCTTGATATACCGCTTGAGAAACCGTTCTTTCCTGTTTCCTTTTCTGTCAATGATCAGCATGACGATATCTGCCGTATCATTTTTGACATCATGCGCTTCTTTAACAAGCTCTATAATACGGCGGCCTGTCATTTCTTCGGCAAAAGTTCCGGCCGGAACCAGGAATGCCAGAATTGTAAGACAGACGATCATTTTTTTCATGTCAACTCCTCATTTTAAGGACAGCAGAATCAGGCACCGAGCAAACAAAATCTAATAAAAATTTTCTTTTTCGTGAAGGGAATATAAGCGAAACAGGCTTGTGAGTCAACAGATAATGACATGTTGCCGGATTTCCGTTTTTTGCCATATAAATCCACCGTTGCCTCCTGATCCAGGTAATTGAATTGATAAGAACTCGCTTTCTAAGGGGGATAAATATAAACCCAACGCATAAAACATAAATTAGATATAAAAACAGCATCTTATTCAATTAACAGATAAACTCACGGCTGGTTCAGATAATTTTATCTTATGTGAAAGTCCCGACATCCTGATAATCCTGGAAGATTGTATTTCTGTCAATGCCCCTGGCAATAACATGGTGAAGAGTGCCAGAAGAATTTGTCCTGACTTTTCTTGAGCAACTTATAATGTGAAGAACGTTATATATTAAATAGAGTAAAGTATAACCTACTATAATAACACAATAAAAATATATTATCTCCTTGATATAAAAGGATCATCTCCCGATTAGTTGTAGTCAATTCTTGCTCGCCTCTGGCGAGAAGCTAAAACAAGTGGTTTATTTCTAATTGAGCGGGAGTAGTCTCAGAGGGTACAAGGGGTCAAGGATTCAAGGGTTCGAGTGACACGCAGTGAAGCGTTAACCCTCAGCGCTCAAGGAAGAAAGATATAGCAGAAGGATATGGAAGAAAGACAACCAGGGATTACATCAGGATGCTTTACATAAAATAAAGATATAGCAGAAAGCGAAAGAACATCAAAAGCGCTGATAAAGTTTTTAGAAAACAAACCCTTTAATCCTTGGACCCTTTTCTCCAACTAAATTGGAGAAGAGCCATATAAAATAACCTCCGGGAATACAGGGGACATCTTTACATTATAAGCTGCTAATGGATGTAGTGATGGAGAGACAAAACAAGGGCCAGATCCATAATGGTGGCGACCCATTGTAATAACAATAAATTAAATTGGTTTGCATATTTATTCATATACTGCTATAAATCAATTTCAATTTGTTTTATGAACCTCAAACAGGAGGATCAGGTGACCAGGAATTATAAAAAAAATAAAGCCCCATTTCTTCAGCCATATGAAGGATGGGGTTTTTTGCTTATGCAGGCTTGGAACTGAACCGCCATAGCGAGTGAATACAAAAAACAGCAAACTTCCTTACTGTCTAAACTCCCCGCTTCTTGGAGGAGAAGCTTCCAAACCATAAGATCTTTAAGATCTTTGCAAAATGTCCCATTTTGCCCAATTTCTGTGTCAGTCTCAAATTTCAATCAACCTAAGACTGATAAATCCTCGAAATATTCAATATATTCATGTGGTTGAAACTTTCACCCTTCTTAAACTTGAGCAAAATTGAATATTTTTCAAAGATCTCACCATGAACTAAAAAAGCATTTAACTATTCTATTCTTGACGATACAACCTTATGAACTGATGAGTGTCCCGTAAAGGCGGTTTCACCACCCCGCTTCATAAAATAAGATGTTTTGAAATTGGTTTAACAAAAAAACTATTTTAGATTATGCAGTTAAAAAAAGGAAATGAGATATGGAAAACTTAGCAGCAAACATATGGAATTTGTTGACAATTTACGGGCTCAAAGTCATCGCAGCGATTGTCGTTTTTATTGTTGGGCGCTGGATTGCCAAGGGTTTGGCCAAATTTGCGGAAAACATGACGAAAAAAAGGCGGTTTGATACCACTATCGTTTCTTTTGTTGCAAATATGACTTACATTATTCTGTTGGTCTTTGTTGTTCTGGCCGCTCTCGGGCAACTTGGAATCCAAACAACCTCATTTATAGCGGTTATCGGGGCCGCGGGTCTGGCTATTGGTCTTGCTTTGCAAGGATCTTTGGCAAATTTTGCTTCCGGTTTTCTGATGATCATTTTTCGCCCGTTCAAGATCGGCGATTATATTGAAGGTGCAGGGACTGCCGGTACTGTTGAAGCAATTCAGATCTTTACCACCCAACTGCAGACCCCTGACAACAAAACCGTGATTATCCCTAACGCCAAATTAACGACAGGCAACATCACGAACTGGTCAGCAAAGGAAACACGGCGCGTAGATCTTGTAATTGGCATCGGATATGGAGACGACATTGATAAAGCAAAGAAGATAATGGCTGATATACTGGCAAATGACGAACGCATTCTTAAAGATCCCGCTCCCAATATCGCTGTTGTCGAATTGGCAGACAGCAGTGTGAATTTTGTGGTTCGTCCCTGGGTGAAGTCGGAACATTACTGGGATGTATATTTTGACACCACCGAGAACATCAAGAAAAGTTTCGATGCTCAAGGCATCAGCATTCCATTCCCACAACGCGACGTGCATATGTATGAGCATAAGAAATGAGAAGTACAAACTACTTTACATTTCTTTGAACCACAAAAGATAGCGCATTCCCCGCTGTTTGAGGCGGAGAGTTTCAATTATAGAACAATAATTAAAAAAAAGGAGGTAATATCATGATAAAACACTATGCGAACGCATTGTTTTTGGTAATAATCACCTCTCTGCTGTTCGGTTGCGCAACCGGGCAAGTGGAGACATACACCCCTTTCAGCCCATATACCCTGGAAGCGGATCAATATGAACCCAGGGTGGACAATTTTATGGTGATTTTTGATCAATCTTCGTCAATGTCTATGAAATATAAAGGGCAAAAACGGTTAACAATTGCCAAAGATTTTTTGAGTGCCATGAATCAGACCCTTCCCAACATGAAGCTCAATGGTGCACTCAGAATTTTTGGCAATATAGCCGGCAAGTCGAGTGTGCTTTTTTACGGACCCAAAGAATATTCGGGTAAAGAATTTCAAGAGGCGTTGAACAAGATAGAACGGGCTAATGGAACGAGTCCCCTGGGAGCGGCCATCAACGCGGCCCGTAGTGACTTCAATCCAACTCAGGGGCAACTGGCGGTGATTATCGTTAGTGATGGAGAGGAAATGGATACCACACCTATAACGGCCGCGCAAAACATGAAAACTAAGTTCGGTGACCTGGTTTGCATATACACAGTGCTGGTGGGAAACGATCCTGCCGGTGAAACGCTTATGAAGCAGGTTGCCGCAGCCGGTGGTTGTGGATTTTCAGTGCGTGCAGACAGCTTTAAAACGAGCGGGGACATGGGCGATTTTGTAAAGAACGTATTTTTAGCCAAAGCTGCCAAACCATTAGATAGCGATGGAGATGGGGTCTATGATGATTTGGATCGTTGTCCGGATACCCCCGGCGTTAAAGTAGACGTTCATGGGTGCCCCACAGACACAGATGGTGACGGAATCTATGACTATCTGGATAAATGCCCCGGTACCCCCACAGGCTTTAAAGTAGATGCTCATGGGTGCTCCATAGACACAGACGGTGATGGAGTCTATGACTATCTGGATGCATGCCCTGGCACACCCGAGGGTGCAAAAGTTAATGAACAAGGTTGCTGGATTCTGGGTGGTGTTCTGTTTGACACAAACAGGTGGAATATCAAACCGAACTTCTATCCAAATTTGGATGCAATCGTGACTGTCTTTGAAAAAAATCCTGTTTTAAATATAGAAATTAGAGGTCATACTGATAGCATCGGAAACGCGGCATATAACAAGAAACTGTCTGAAAGCCGGGCCAAAGCAGTGATGGACTATCTCGTGAAAAAGGGGATTAATCCGAAACGGCTTTCCTCCGAAGGATTTGGATCAACCCTGCCAATTGTTGGCAATGACACTAAGGAAGGACGGGCCAAAAACAGAAGGATCGAATTACTGCCAATGCAATAACAATTCATAACGCTATAGGCTTACGGGGATGAAGGTGGGAAGAGGCACGATTATTGCCAAATCCCATTTTCATGAACCCCCGGCGTTTGTATCTTTAGATTATCACAACATTTTTTGAGAAGCTATTTGATCAAAAGGAGGATGAACATGAAAAAATGGATTTTTTTAGGCGGCGGTGCTATTATTGCAGTCATCGTAATTGTGCTGGTTATCGGGGTGTTCAATCTTGGACCCATAATTAAGAAAGCAGTTAATACTTATGGCCCTGAAATAACCAAGACCGAGGTAAGATTGGGAGATGTCGAGATTTCCATTTTATCCGCAGAGGCCGAACTCAAGGATTTCTTCTTGGGAAATCCCAAGAAATTCAACTCGCCACAAGCTATGAGTGTGAAGTCCATTCATCTGAGCGTGGACAAAAAATCGCTCACCAAAAATACTATTATTATTGATAGGATAGAGGTGGTTGCACCTGAAATTACCTATGAAAAGATTAGCGGCACGGATAATTTTCAAACCATTATGAACAACGTGGAAAAATCTATCGGGGCGGATAAGACCGCGGCACAGCCTGCTGAGAAAGGTGAAAAGGCTGAGGGCAAGAAGATACTGATCAAAAATTTTATTTTTAAAGATGGAAAGGTAAACTTGGTCATGGCTATGCTTGGTGAAAAAACACTGAGCGCCAATTTGCCGGACATTCACCTCAAAAACGTTGGCAAGGAAAAAGGCGGTGCATCTCCTGCAGAAGCATTTAAAGAGATATTTGCCGCACTGTACGCAAAGATTACGTCCACGGCAGTAACAGATGTTCTTAACAAAGGACTCAAAAAATTAACTGCCGACACTAAGGCCATGACCCAGGAGGCCAAAAAGCAACTGGAAGACGCCGGCCAAAGCGCCAAAGAGCAAGTAAAGTCCACAACCGACAAGCTTAAGGGAATGTTTGGAAAATAAAGAAAGCAAAGACAGAAATAAAAGGCCGGTTAAAGATAAGGTCTGAAGGAATAACGAAGGCATCCCACCCTTCGACCTTGTGACCCTGATACGTAGAGACCTTTGAAAAATGCTCAATTTTTTTCAATCTTAAGGAAGGCAAAAATTTTAACTGATTGGGCAAAAGCGGGTGTTTTGTAAAGGTCTCACGTATTGCAAATATCGGTGTCCCCTATGTTTGTCCAGGTTGAGAAATAATGTGCAAATCCATCTGGGGGAACGGGATATTGATCCCGGCTTCCTTAAGCGCCTTGTAAACCGCCGAATTAACTTTATAGGAAACCTGAAAATACTTCACAGTAGGGACCCAATAACGATATCCGATATTGATAGAAGAATTCGCGAATTCCTGAATCCCGACCTGAGGCCTGGGTTTTTGCTGAACATCTTCGAATTTTCCCAGGATCTGACGAATTTGTTCAACAGCCTTTTCAGGATCGCTTTCATAGCTGATCCCGATTACACTTTCCACGATCTTATTCTCACGAGAATTATGCAGAATTTCGCCCACGATGTGTTTGTTCGGAATGGTAATCTTCACTCCGTCCTCGTTTGTTAAAATCGTACAGGCAAGTTGGATTTTCTCCACGACTCCGCTGGCACCCGCTACGGCAATCGTATTCCCAACTATAAAAGGGCGGGTCAAAATGATCGTCAAACCAGCCCCATAGTTGGACAAAGGCCCTTGAATCGCAAAGCTTGCACCAAAAGCCAGGGCACCCAAAGCCGCAACGAAAGGAGCAATAGTAATCCCAAATTTACCGAGAGCAATCAGAATTACAAAAACCAAAATAAAAATCTTGGCCATTCCGGACAAGAACCTGGATAGAGTAATATCCAAGTTCTTCTTCTCGAAAAGGCTTAAGAGAAGTTTGGCCACCCAATTGGCTGCCATAAACCCGAAAATAAGAATAACAATCGCGCCTAGTACACTGTATATCCTAAAACTTCGGATATAATCTTTTTAATTTTATCCGAGCATCTTTTGTCCGAAACTGCCAGTCGACCTTGGCCTGTTTGTTATTTCGATCGGTGTTCCATGCCGCAACCT
>Ga0207996_1001681_pt1 | contig 14771 bp, 27 predicted proteins | sample AntAceMetag02UKG_FD_184773 | JGI IMG/M metagenome (GOLD analysis project Ga0207996, IMG submission 184773) | Saline lake microbial communities from Ace Lake, Antarctica - Antarctic Ace Lake Metagenome 02UKG (SPAdes) (version 2) | ecosystem: Environmental > Aquatic > Non-marine Saline and... | reverse complement strand
TTAATTTAGTTTAAATCGTTTATTTAGTTTACAAAGTCGTAAAGCTTATAAATAAGCTTTACTATATTAGTTTTATGGCTAGTAGAATTAAGGGTGGTTCTAAGAAGTTTCGTAGCGGTAATAAAGTTGTTATTACTCGTGGTAAGAAGCGGTCTGCCTCTGAAGTTGCAGCTAGAGAGAAAGCACGTTTTAAAAGTGGTAAATCTTCCATGAATGTTTTCGCTGATAAGACTACTACTACAACTACTGTTTATACTAGTCAAGCAAAACCTGAGTTTGTTAGAGTTGGAAATAAAGCTATTGCAGAACAACAATCTTCTAAGCCTAGTTTTCAAGAAACTGCAACTAACATTATAGCTCAAAGAAGTAGTGTTTCTAAACATAATTTTGATTCTAGAGTTATTAAAACACCTACAAATCAAGAAACAGTTATTGTTTCAAGACCTGTTAGATTTGCTAGTGGAGTATTAAGATCAGATTTACCCTCTTTATCAGAGGTTAGAGCCAGTGATGTTAAAGCTAAACCTACTGTTTTTAGTTCATTTACTGGCGGTTTTGGTGAGGGGTTTACATTTCAAGAATTAGATATTTCTAAGACTAGTAAACCTACTTTTAGAGAAGTTGGACAAGTTGCTGGTGCTGTTGCTGGTATTTTTGCTAGTAGCACTGCTTTTGATGAAGTGGTTGCTAGTGGTGTGACTGCTGTTAGAACTAATATTTTTAATCGTCGTCTTGCTGTTATGAGTGCTAAAGATGTTGATTCAGCTTTTATTTTTGAAGGTAAAGGTTTTAGTGCTGTTTCTCCTGAAGGGGTTGTTTTACCTGAGAAACAAACAGTTTTAAGCACTGATTTTAAGCCTTCTAAAGTTTTCTCTGAAAGTGTTGATTATTCTATTCAAACTGGTTTACCTCGTGAAGCGGAGGTTTTAACTTTTGAGAGTGGTGAAACTCTTACTCGTGCAGTTCCTACCGCTCAAGAAGTCGCTAGAACTCGTAGAATTACTTTTGAAAGTGAAAAGCTCGGTTCTGAAATTAGTGGTTCTCAAACTGGTTTATCTTCTTTTAATGTTAATGGTTTTAATCCTGAGCCTTTTGTTGAGTTGTCTATTCCTAAAGATAATTTTAGGGCTGTGGCTACTCGTCAGTTTTCTATTGGTAAAAAAGGCAGTGTTTCACTTGTTGAGCCTAGTTTTACTCGTGGTTCTTCTTCATTCGATTTATTTGATGATGGTTCTCGTTTAGCTGGTTTTGGGAATGTTCCTAAAGGTTCTCTTAGTGAAGGTGTTGAGATTGGTGGAAGTATTGTTTCTAAAGGTAATACTTTCAGGTTGCCTATTGGTTTGAGTGGTGTAGCTGTTGGTAGTGTTCTCAGTGCTAGAGAGTTGAATAAATTTGATTCTCGTGTTAATCTTCGTGAATTTAGCGGTTTAAAGTCTATTTCAAGTGTTTCTTCTGCTACTGGTTTAAAGTCAGATTTGGGTGTTTCTTCTGCTACTGGTTTAAAGTCAGATTTGGGTGTTACTAGTGTTTCTAAATCTTTGTTTGGATCATTTACTAATAGTATTCTTTCTTCTGCTTCTAAATCTAAAGTTTCAACTATACCTAGTGGCTTTGGTAGTCCTGTTAGTTCTTTTGGTGGTGCAAGTGTTCCACCTGTTGGTTTACCTTTTATTCCTATTCCTAAATTCAGTTTTAAAATTAAACCTATTGGTTCAAAGCACTTAGGGATGGTTGTTGCTCGTCGTGGTAAGCGTGAGTTTACGCCTACTTTCACTGCTGCTAATCTTGGTTTAAAGGCTAGTAAAACAGCTTTTCGTAGTGGTTTAACGCTTAGAGGTAAAAAATGAGTAGTGAAATGTATGATTCAGATAGTAGTAATACTAATTATTTTCAGCCTGAACAAACGGAGAACACCCTAAGAATTCGTTTAGAGATTGAAGAGGCACTTGAAGATATTGAAATGTTTTTGAGCGGTCAAAAAATTGTTAGTAATGATGAGGGTAAACTGGTTAAAGCTCCTATTGGTAATCCTAAAGCTAACGAACAAGGAGTAAGGGAGATTATGAAGGTTGTTCGTTCTTACGTTAATCGTGGCACAGTTCAAGGTAACATCACGGATGTTCAAATGGACTCTTTAATGCTTGATTATAAGCGTGGAATGGCTAACTTATTAAGTTTTCATTGTGATGAGTGGGTTATTAATCGTAATGAACGAGTTGACATAGTAAATTTTATTGAGCCTTTCATTTTAATGTATATTTCACGTGCTAAAGATGATGGTGAAAGACAATCATACATGGCTACAATTCGTGATCGTCAGAAAGAAGTTATTTCTAACGGTCAAAGCGGTTTTAGTATGTTCAAAAAATAAATTGGTGGTAATATAGATGGCGGTAAGTTTAATAGGTAATATTGATTTAAGCGGCAGTATGAGTGCTATTGCAAGCGTTTTATATGTTTTGTTTGGTTTGGTGGCTGTTGGCGGTGGTGTTTGGTTTGTATGGACCCAAATGCAGTATAAAGTAAGGTTTATTATTCGTAAGGTTACAGGTGATAGAACGCTTGTGTTCATGGATTGGGCTAGGATCATTCGTAAGAAGGGTTTGGCTACTAAATGGAAACTTAAGAAGCGTAAGGATTTTGTTCCTGTTCCGCCTCGTGAGGCTATTGATGTTTCAACTAAGGGTAAATTAGTTGTTGAGTGTTATTACACTGAGGATGGCGAGTATGTTTATATTGCGGATAAGATCAACTCTGAAAAGGGCGGTATTGGTTCGCTTTATCCTGTTAAGAACACTGATAAAGAGTTTTATCAGACTCAGTGTGAAGAGGGAATGAAGAAGTATCAGGCTAAGACTATGAGCGAAATATTGTTGCAACTTGCTCCGATGATGATTTTAGTTATCATTTTCACTTTGTTCCTAGTATTTTTTGATAAAACGGTTCAGCCGAGTATTGAGTTTGCAAAGCAGTTGAGTAGTAGTAGTGAAGCTTTACGTTTGGCTTTAGAAACGATGAATAGTTGTAGTCAAGCTGTGGTGTTAAGTTAAAAATGAAATATAAAAATTTTTTGTTATTCGGATTATTAATGTTGTTACTAGTTTCTAGTGTTTCGGCTGTTAAGCCTGTGGATCAAGTTTTCACTGGTAATGTTGGTTTACAGATTGAGTTTCCAAACTTTAATTATGGTATGGTTAATACTGAGTTTGAGTTTCCGTTCCACGTTTACGATTTAGCGGATGGAACAGCGGTTAACACTTCTACTATTTGCACTTTGCACGTTTACAATGATATGGGTAAACATTTACTAATTGCTACTCAAGATACTGTCGCTCATTCTTTTGATTATGAGTTTTTGATTCCTAACACCACGTTTAATTTTACTGGTGAGTATCGTTTCTTAGCTTATTGTGAGTGTGTTGGTTGTGGCGTTGAGGGTATTGATTTGGGTGGTTTTGTTACTCACGCTTTTACTGTCACTAATGATGGTCGTGCTACTGATTTTAATTGGTTTGCTTTCGTTGGTATGTTGGGTATTTTCTTGTTTGCTTGGTTACTGTTAAAGATTACTTTTAATCTTGATGAGTCGCATTTCTTGTTGAAGTTGTTCTTCTTGATTTGTGTTTTGTTCTTAGGAGTGTTGGGTTTAAACTTTGGTTTAACGGTTGTTAATAGTAGTTTGTTGTCGAGTGTGTTATCTAATAATCTTACTAGTATTTATCGTTGGAGTCTCCGTATCTTATGGGTTTTCATCGCTTACATTTTTGTTCAGTTTATTAGGAAGATTTTTGAGAATAAGAATTGGTTTACAGGTGGCGGTAAATGAGTCGTGCTGAAGATTCCGTTTTGATTCGTAGTCCTAAGAGTTTTCGTCGGGCTGCACGTATTAAGGCTGCTAACTTGAATTTGTCTACTCCTAAGTATTTGGAGCGTTTGGCTATGGAGCTTGACGGTGATGTTAAGAAAGAAAAGAAAAAGGTGTTTAATGAGTATTTCAAGATATAAACTTAATAGTAAGAAGGGTAATGCTATCATTGATAGTTTAACCGCTCTTTCGATTATTGTCGTGTTTGCTCTAATAACAATTTTTGGTTATAGTTTACTTGGTGATTTAAACGCTGATTTCCAAGCTAATGAGGAGTTCACTAATGTTACTAAGGATCATTTTAATACTATGGAAGAAAATTATCCTAGTAATTTTGATTGGTTGTTTTTGACTATGCTCGTGTTGTTGTTCGTTTCTACTGTCGTGTTTTCTTATCTTATTGGTGCTTACCCTGTTTTCTTCATTATTTCGATCGTGTTGGTTATTGTGTTGTTGTTCGTTGGTGGTTTGTTGTCTAATGCTTATGAGGATGTGATGGCTGACTCGACTATTTCGGCTTCTGCTTTTCCGATTACTAATTGGGTTATGACTAATTTGCTCGTAGTGGTTTTAGTGTTCGCTATCGGTATTGGTCTTGCGTTATATGGTTCTAATCGACAGGGTGGTGGTTTCTAAGTTGAAACTTAAAATCCTTATTCCAATTTTGCTCGTCTTAACTTTACTTTTTAGTGTAAGTGTTAGTGCTTCTAAGTTAGCTTTACAAACAAGTAATGAAGGTTATTTTAGTTATGATAATAGTTCAATTTCAGGAACTACTCTTATTGATTCATCAGAATATTATAATGGAACTAATGTTAATGCGCCTACTTATGCGCAAGGTTATATGCTTGATAGCTTAGAATATGATGGAACTAATCAATATACTTCTTTTGATGATAGTATAACTACTACTTCATGGTCGATTATAGGTTATGTTTATCGAACTGCTGATAGTTCAGGAACTATTTATTCTCGTGATGGTGACGACGTTAATATGTATTTTAGTGGTTCTGACTTAAAGTTTTATTCTAATGCAGGACCAACAAACGAGTTTATAAAAACAAGTGTCCCTATTAACACTTGGATTTGTATTGGTTTAACTTATGATGGTTCAATTCTTAAAAGTTATTATAATACTACTGAAACAAATCATGGAAGTCAAACCATTAATGGTTGGGATGCTTCCGATAATGTTGAAATAGGGCGACAAGGCGGAAGTGGTTTATTAGAAGGACGTGTTGATGAATTCGCAGTTTATAATAATAGAGTTTTATCAGATGCAGAAGTGACTGAGTATTGTGGGTATTCTACTAATATTTATGATACTGCTGTAACAACTTTTTTCTCTATTACAGCCAAAAATATTGTTACTGATAACATAATTAATTTTTCTGCTTTAATTAATGGAACTCTATATAATACTACTAATGGAACTATAACTACTACTATGGATCAAATATTAAATTATGAGTTTAATATTACTATTATTAGTAATGAGAGTGGCGGTTATTTCAATCAAACTTACACCAATCACAATATTAGTTCTGATTTAGCAGTTACTGGTATGTATCAAGCAATAGCTAATATTCGTGCTAATGATATAGTCACTAATGACTCTATAAGGTTATTTTACTTTTTAGATGAACAAACAAGCACTAACTGGTATTCTCAATACTCTTATACTGGTTCGTTGGGTGAACCTTTAATAACTCTTGGCTATTCAACTCAGTCTCAAGTTATGAGTGGAAAAAACCAAAACTTTACTTTTAACATAGCAGGTTATTATAATAAGACTTTATCTATTAACATAACACCTCTTTCTAGTTCAACATATTATTTATATGATAATTATGATTACTTGTTGAACTTTACCGCTAAAGAAAACTTGACTTCTAGTGTTATAAATAATTTTTCCGTTAACATTTCTGAAAGCGTTAATAGTTATGATGCTTTACTTTCATCTACTACTGGCTTAACTAGTTTTCCTGTTCTTAAAAGGTTTAATTACACTAGTTTCATTGATGCTACTAACTATGCAATAGCTAATACTACTAGCACTAATTTAACTGGTAACTCTAGTGTTTACGATTATAGTTTATGGCTTACTAACAGTGTTTACATAAGTATATTTGATGAGGAGACTGAAGCTTTACTTAATGGAACTAGTGTTTCGCTTGAGATTTTCTCTGATACTGATTCTCAAACAGGCATTACTACTAACGGAACAATTTTGTTCTCTGATTTACTGGCTGATGATTACCATATTCGTTATAGTGCGACTGGTTACACTGAGAGGAGCTATTTTGTTTCTGTTGGTGCAAGAACTACTACTAATGTTAATCTTTACTTGTTGAATGATACTCAAGCGGTTAATGTTACTACTTTCGTTTTTGATACTACTGGTGATCCTGTTGAATCAGCTCTTGTTAAAATGTTAAAGTTTTACATTGATTGTAATTGTTATCAAACTGTTCAAGTTGAAGAAACAGATTTTGAGGGTTCAGCGGCTAATTTTTTAGTTGATGGGTTTAATTCTGAGCTTTACAAGTTTATCATCTCTTTTGGTGGAACAGATTATTTAGAGACTAACCCTTTTAAGATTACTAGTGATACACTTAACTTTTTCATTAACTTCTTAGATTTAGATGTTACTAGTGACCTTGCGATTGTTGGCGGTATAGCTAGTGATTTAAGCTTTAGTAACTCTACTACTAGCTTCACGTTTACTTACAGTGATGGCGGTTCTAATGTTGTCTCTGCTTGTCTTAAAGTTTATAGAGAACTTCCTAGTTCAACAACTCTAACTAATAGCACTTGTATTAGTTCAACTGCTGGGACTATAACTGTTTCAGCTCCGAGAATTAATGGTTCAACATATAAAGCGGTTGCGAGTGTCGTTTTTGATGGTGAAAACTATGTTTTAGACACTTTATATCATACTTACAAAGCTAATGGTAGAATAACTGGTTTAGTGGGTGTGTTCTTGACTATGATACTAGTTTTAGGCTTTGCACTTATTAGCTTGTGGAATCCAAGCGTAAGCATTGTTTTAACTGTTGCAGCAGTCGTATTAGCTGGGGTATTAGGTATTTTAACGATTGGGAAAACTGCTCTGATGGGTTTAATAGCGGTGGCGTTCATTATAATATTGAGGAATAAATCATAAAATGAGAGCAACATACTTAATTTTTGGGGTTATATTGATGACTTTAGTAGTTAGTGGTGCTGGTATTATGATTAGTGATTTAACCACTGAATACAATGTTTCTTATGATGCTGATTCAATAGCTGTTTATGATAAGTTAAACGAGACTAATGCTTTAGCAGAACAAATAAATAATAAAATTCAAAACCAAAGCACGAACACAGGTATAGTTGACTTGGTAGGGCAGTTCATTGGTCGTGCAGTTGACTCTTTAAAACTTACGTTTAGTGCTTTAAGCTCAGCTCAAGCTATGACAGATCAAGCCGCAGATGACGTTGGCTTACCAACTAATTTTAAACTTGCGATTAGTGTTATGCTGGTTATATTCCTTGTTTTAGGAGTGATTATTAGTGCTATGATTAAAAAAGATTTATAGGTAAATAAAGAAAATGGGTTATAATTTTACAGCATTGGAAAATGGAACTAACATACTAGAATTATTTACTACTGTTAACACTGCTAGTAATGAGTTGTTTATGGGTTTAATTCTTATTAGTTTGTGGATTATAATGTTTATAGCGTTTAAAGGTTATGATACTGTTACGGCGTTACAATCTAGTTTCTTTATTGTTTCGATAGTGGCTATTCTTGGTAACATTGTTGGTTTGTTATCAACTAGTTTCATGATGATTCCAATAGTTGCAACAGGAATACTAATATTATATGGTGTGATAAAAAACGATTAAAGGAGAAAATAAAATGAAATTAACAACTAGAAGTTTTAAAACTAAAGAAGAAATGCATAAATATTATAATAAAGCTAAACATCTTAAAACCAGGCACGTTTTCACAGCTCCAGGAACTAAAACAGTTCATATTCTAAAAATTAGACCTTCAAAGAAGAAAGTTAAGAAACCTTACTTTTAGAAGTGGTTATTATGCTTAAATAGGTCGCCTATTTAGTGAGAATAAGGGACTTTAAAAGTCCTTTTTATCCTCATTCTTATATTCTAGCTTCGCTTTCACTTCACCACGCTTTTTAGCAAGGTTTCGAGCTTCAGACATGTAACTATCACGTTCTATTTCTAATAACTCTTTCTTTTGTCCATCATTCAGTCTAACTTTCTTTTTAAACAAATCAAATACCATATTTATATACCTCGTTTTGCCCTGCTCCAATCAGCAGTGTTATTATACAATCTTTTCTGAAGATCATACACTTCTTCTTTTAAATTAACTATTTCTATGTCTTTAGCTGTAATAATCCTTTCAAGCTCATCTTCCCTAAATGTTATTACCATATTGTTTTACCTCCTATCAGAACTGTAAAGTCCCTAACGCACACCTATTAATCCGTTTGTGTTACGGATCCGTTAAATTCAGTCTTACTTTTGTTATAATTTGCTATGTTAAAATCACTTTCTGAAACTCCGATCCGTTCATTCTTGCGTGAGTTATTCAATATTATATTTATTATCTTACTCATTTTTGGATCTTGTAATACAACAATAGCGCCTATTTCTGCAAGTTGCTTTAAAGCTGTTGAGTTCTTAGGCTGTTTTAAGAACCTTTTAGCCGGAAGAAACCAATCTTTACAAGTATTATTTAATCTTGTAGAAAAAACTATATCTAGATCCGGGTTTCGGTCTTCTTGTAAAGTATAATTAACAAACTTTTCTTTTTTTAACATTGTTTACGCCTCCTATTGGTTAAAGTTAAACTTTTATTATGTGTTTCTTCTAAATAGACCGCCTCTAAGCGTCGGATTTAACTTTCCTTATTGTAATTGTTTACTGTCTTAAATATTCATTTATGAAAATTATATCCCAATGAATAGCATTAATTAAACATTGTTTAAAATTTTGATTATCAGTTATTAACCAATCAATTACAGCCCATAATAATATTTGTATAGCCATAAATAAGATTATAGGGCTAAATAATATTAAAAGACACGTATTTCTAATTTTAATTATTATTTTATTTTTCATTTTTTTTCACCATTTTAGTTATTATTCGTATTTTCTATGTGTTTAACAGAAACAAATATTCTTTCTTCTTCATGTTTTGTTCGTGTATGATTAAACCATTTCAAATAAGTTTCATATATTAATTTTAAATCTGTTCCTTTACCTACTTTTTTAGCTTCAAATATATCATTTTTAATAATCTGATTTGTTTTCTTACCTTTAAATCACCCTTTAATATTTGGCGCAAGAAGTCCTAATATAAATCTCGATTATCCCAAATAAGATAACCGCAACGATTACAACTTTGTTTATTATAACCGTTACCATCATCCTCACTTTGTCTTAACTTGCATTTAGGACAGTAAACTAACAAACGATTTTTCAACCAAAAAAAATATAGTATGTTATGCCACAAAACGTGACGATCAAACTCAGCCAAAATCATTTTTTAACACCGTAAACTATATCGGTAGCGATATACATCTGAATATACCTCTTAGTAAGTTCAGCGGCACGTGTTTGTATAATAGGATTATTAAATAAACCAGTGTAATCCTTCTTATCAATAGCTCGATTATGAAGTTTTGTTTGATAAATATTATACACCTCAAAAACTTTAGCCGCCTCAACTTTAGTCTGATCAACTATTTCCTTTAAAGTAATACCTTTAATCATTGTAACTCATTCCCCCACGTCGTCGAACCATAAAAACCTCTGAAATAGTTGTGAAGCCACACTGAGAACAAAAAGGACTATTAACACAACCTTTGCACTTAGCATAAAACGAAAACTGATCCATGCTAGGACTCTGAACGAAAGCAGCATTAATAATTTCTTTATCAAAACAATAAGGCAACTCATCAAGCAACACTACACCAACATTTTTATGTAAACCACCCATTTAAACACCTCTCTTTAACTTATTCTGAATTTTCTTACGACAACTATCACAAATAAGACTAGCCATTTTAGTCGCAAACTTCTTAGGCTTAAGCGTCATAAGAGCTAACTGAGTTTTTCTAAGTGAACCCATGTAAACTTTAATCTTATTATTGCAATCTTCACACATTCCAGCTTCATATTCTTTACTTTCGATCATTCTTTACCACCTTTAGTTTTACTTTACGTTCTTTTCTTTGTCGTTCAAAACCTAATAACATTCCAGCACCTGTTTCCACCACGTTCATAACCATTACTCTAGCCAGGTAAAGCTTATAAGCAGCTATCAGGATCGTTCCACCGATGAACACAAGCCATCCTTTAGTTCTAAAACCACTTTGAAACAAGTAAACAACCATTAATAAACCAAAGAAAGTAAAGAAATAGCCTACATACTTGTTAAAAGTCTCATTATTCTTTAGTTTTTCTATCTTTTCTTTTATTTTAGAGTTTATTATAGTCATTTTTATCATCTACCTATAATAGTCCTGTCGGCTTTGTTTGTTTGTATAGTTGAAATTAGTTGTTGAGTGCAATTCAAACGCTCGGCAACCTTCTTCTGAGTCTCATACTCACACAAACCACTAACAGCTATATCTCTTTGTGACTTAATCTTAGTATCTTTATTATTGTCAAAGTCAATAGTCTTAACAGCGAGTTGTTTCTTCTCCTCATAAGCTTCAACATCAACAAACATCCCTGTCGTATCAGGGAAACGTCCTCTCATATCAGCCTTAACACTATAAGAATAATTCTTACGACCTTTAAAGTAAAGGTTACGTTTAGAATCAAAACCCCAAACCTTATAGAAACCCCTACTAATACCATCAGGCGTGTAAGTATGAACTAAGAAACGAGTTCTACCAACAGCGAAGAACTTACGCAACTCAAAGAACCAGCTCATAATCAAACCAATGTATAAACGCTTACTTCTAATAGTAGTCATCTTCTTAAGAATTGTGCCTTGAACTTTAGTCATAGCATCAGTTGACAAACCAGCTAAAGAGAACTCATCCCACAAAATGAACTCACCAACTTTAGCATTATCAACCGCTTCAACAAATTGTTCAGGCGTAAAAACTATTTTGTCAAGGTTAAACTTAGGATCAAGATAATAAGCAATTTGAAAAAACAAGTTACTTTTAGCACTACCTTCAACACCATCACCAAGTATCACACCATCCCACTTAGCACTAATACATTCTTTTAAGAAATCTAGTTGTTCAACCAAATCTTTTTCCATATAAAACTTTTTATCTGTAACCATCACTTTATATCAGTCTCCATACTTTCTAAGTCTTTGCTTTAAATTAGTCGGTTTAGGCTGTAACATACCACAACCAGCTTCCAACATATTAAGCTCACGTTGGGCTTTATCTATTAATCTTAAAGCTTCAGATTTATTATTGTTAGCACTATTCTTCCCAATAGAACCTTTAGGCACACGATTAAAAAATATTTTTTCAGCTTCAAGCAACAACTTTTCAATCTTATTAATCTCGTCCGCTTTATCTATAATATAACTATAAACAAAAGTTAACTCTGACTCAATAGTTGACAGTAAACCATCAACATCTTTAACAACACGAAAATTAAAGTATTTACGCTTATGATCCGCTAAAATCTCATAATACTCTTTCGCCATAGTCCAATCAAGACCGCTAGCGTGACCATCACCTAATGTCACTTTGCACCTCAAAATCGTCAAGCACAAAAGGTTTACTGCTAAACCCTGTTTTGCAGGTTTCGAGCTGATTATAAGCAATAGTTAATTCTTTAGTGTAATGTCTTTCTATATCTTTACCTACAAACTGATAACCAGCCATGAAACCCACGACAAACCCTAGAAGTAGCATGATAACAATTAAAACGTAAACAGTTTTCTCTCTTTTATTCATTTCCATAACCTCGTATAAGATGGCTCACCAAAAAAGTAAGCGAAAGCAGATAAGTCTAATAAAAAATTATTGTTTAAATCAAAAGCTTGTTTCTTTGACCTAAACTTTTTAACCGCTGCATAACCAAATTCGTAAATGTCCATCTTAATTAATTAATTATTTAGGTAGTATATAAATGTTGTTATTTTAATATCGAAAACTATATAAATAACTAATAAAATAATAACAATATTAAATTTAAGGAGAAATAAAAAAATGAAAGAAATAACAGGAAAACACGAAGAAGAACCAATAATCTTTACAGAAGAAGTAAAAAAAATAGGTGGAAGCCTAAAAATAACTATACCAATAAAAGAAGCAAAATTCTTAGGCATAGATGAAGGAGACTTAATAAGAGTATGGATCAAAAAGATTAAAGAATGAAAAAGAGGTAAGAAGGTTGGAAAAAGACAAACTAGAAACAACAACAGAAGCAATAAGCGATACAATGTTCTGCTACAACTGTGTAAACTATAACAGAGAAACACAGAACTGCAACGCCAAAAACTTACAAATGCACGAAAAACAAAGCTGTATAGATTACAACAAAACAAAAGACATAAACCTAACAAAAGAAGAAATAGATGATATAATAATAAAAGGAAACAAAAAAAACAAAACATTAAACAAACAATTCAGTGCATTCACACCATACGACAGTGTTAAAGCATTTTACAACTTACAACCATTCTTCTATGATAAAAACCGGTTATTTTGGTTTTGGAACGCAAAAAATTATAGTTATGAAATAGTAGATGAAATAGACTTAATGAATCAACTAGAAAAAGACTTAGAACTACAAGGACAAACATTCGGCAGCAAACTAAAAGGAGAATACTTAGAGTGCTTCAAAAGAATAGGACGATTAAAAAAACCTGAAGAACCATTAAAAGAATGGATTCAATTTAAAGACAAAATATACGATTTAAAAACAGAAAGAACATTTTACGCTAACGAAAAATATTTTTTCACAAACCCAATAGGATGGGAAATAGGCGAAAGACCATACACACCAGTAATGGACGGACTATTTAAAGAATGGGTAGGAGAAGAATATGTTCAAACACTATATGAATTACTAGCATATTGCTGTTATAGAAGTTACCCAATACAATTATTATTCTGTTTATGGGGAAACGGAAGAAACGGAAAAAGTCAATTCTTAAAGATATTAGACAAATTTATAGGTTTCAATAATGCAACAAGCACAGAACTAGATTTATTAGTTAATAACAGATTTGAAAGCTTCAAACTATATAAAAAACTAACTTGTCTAATAGGAGAAACAAATTTTGGAGTTTTAAATAACACTAGTATAATAAAAAAATTGACTGGTGGAGACAAAATAGGCTTTGAAAAAAAGAATAAAGATCCATTTGATGATTATAACTATGCTAAAATGATAATCGCAAGTAATAGTTTACCATCAAGCCAAGATACAAGTGATGGATTTTATAGAAGATGGCTAATAATAGACTTTCCTAATGAATTTGAAGATTTAGGGCAAGAAGTATGGGAAAAAGTCCCAAAAGAAGAATATGAAAACTTAGCTAAAAAAGTAGTGTTAATTCTTGGAGATTTACTAAATAAAGGTATGTTTACAAATCAAGGAAGTATAAGCCAAAGAAGGAAAAAATATATGTCTGTTAGCAATCCTTTAGGCATTTTCATCAAAGAAAAATGTTTTGTGAAAAGTGATTTATACGTCCTGTATAGTAAATTCTATACTGAATATCTTCACTACTTACAAATTAATAAACGAAGAAGAATTTCACGAAAAGAATTTAAATCTGCACTAGAAGATGAGGGTTTTATCGTCGAGAAAACAACTAAAGAGTTTGAATCAGGATACTATATTTTAGGTATGAAAATAATTGATTAAGGACAAAAAAGACAAAAAAGACGTAAATAACTAATAGATTTCATATGTGTATTCGATTAGTAAAAGACGTCTTTTTTGTCCTTTTTGTCACCACACAATTTTTAGGAGATGTAAAATGATAAGTTATGAAGATAAAATTAAGAGTGACAATTTGAACAACTATTTCGCAATTAATGAGCAAAAACTCGTTATTAAGGAGATTAAACATTTAAAGTTTGATCTTATGCAATTAGAATCGAAAAGGCGTATGAAGTTAGCTAGTTTGAAAAAGACTTGTGATGAGATTAAGGAAGTTAAGAAGAAAATAAGTGTTTACGCTGGACGCATTAGATTTGATTAGAACAACTTTTTCTTTTAAGGGTGTCTTTTATCCTTTATTCGTTCTTTTGGCTTAGAATAGCTTAAATTTAACCCATAAGCCTAAACCTATGGGTTAAAGGTTGGTAACTCCTAATTGATTAGAATTGTTTAGAATTATTAAAAAAAAAAGAAAAATAAATTAATTGACCTGAGGTAAGTTTTAATTGTTTCTCATCATTAAGTATCTTACTAGAATTCCTATGATGATTGCAACTACTATTACTAGTGCGATAGTTGGTAAGTATGATGTGAATTTTGCTACACCCTCAATTGCGTCGCCTGTTGCGTTATACTCTGCTGAACTTGTGGTTTGATCACCTTGAACGTCTCCTAGAACTTGTAGTCCTAATCCTAATCCAACACCTAAAACTACGATTGTGATTCCTAGCGGTAACATATCTCCTACTGCAAATCCTTTTTTACTAATTATTTTCATTTTATTTTCACCTTTGTTAAAAGAATATCAAATGATTCTTTTAATCATTGTAATACTTCATTTATTCTTTTTCTTTTATATTGTTTTTGTTAATTTAGTTTAAATCGTTTATTTAGTTTACAAAGTCGTAAAGCTTATAAATAAGCTTTACTATATTAGTTTTATGGCTAGTAGAATTAAGGGTGGTTCTAAGAAGTTTCGTAGCGGTAATAAAGCTAGGGTTGTTAGTCGTGGTAA
>Ga0207996_1001679_pt1 | contig 14795 bp, 11 predicted proteins | sample AntAceMetag02UKG_FD_184773 | JGI IMG/M metagenome (GOLD analysis project Ga0207996, IMG submission 184773) | Saline lake microbial communities from Ace Lake, Antarctica - Antarctic Ace Lake Metagenome 02UKG (SPAdes) (version 2) | ecosystem: Environmental > Aquatic > Non-marine Saline and... | reverse complement strand
AAGTCGCTGCCTGGAACGATGACAGAAACAACCGCCAAACCAACGTGGATTGGCAATTTAAGACAAATGATGCCCGTATTAAGCTAAAGCGACTTTATCCGAAACTTTAAATTGTATGGTGTACTAGTTTCATACCGACAATATTCTTTTCAGCGAACTTCGTACATATCGAAAGGGCAGGAAACGTACGGGGCTGAGTTCTGCGGGAATTGCAAAGCCCGAACCAGCAAATGCATCCGGAGTGCATTGGGGAAATTCCAGGTCACTGAGGCATGAACCTGCTCGTTTCTCTGCCTCTGCAGCAAGTGCCAGAGGAACGCTCCTTTTATCTATCTCCAACACCTCAAGCATGGCCCGGTCAAGTGCAACTCCACTCTTTGACGCAGCAAGACACCCAAGACTGAGCGGATCTCCATGCACCGGTCCTCTCTTTGTCATCACCTCAATGCCATCTGCAATAACAAGAGTGGATGGAAGAAGATTCTGAATATCAAGAATCATTTGTGAAAATACCCGATGAGTCCCTCCGTGGCGCATATGAAGCCATGCCTTTCGGGCACCGAGTACAATACCAAAAACATTTTTCACCGCCATGGTGACACGCATTTGATCATGAGCCTTAATACGGGGTAAATTAACAAAGTAATCACAATCCAGTGCCTCACGTGCCACGCCAATCGAGATTCCACAATCCAGTTTTTTCACCACTCGAGTACGAAAAACAACATGTTCCACAGCCCCATCAGAAAATATAGGAGTAAAGCCCTGCCGTTTCAATACCTGGGCCGCAGAACCAAACGCCGGTGAATCCCCGAGCATAACCCTGGCACCACGGGAAGAAAAGCAGGCAGCAACGGCAGCAGTGAACAGAGGACTTGAACAGGCCAGTGAAGGTGTCCCGGCACTGAGCAGATTGGGTTTTAAAAGAATTCTTTTTGCAGAAAGACTTGATGGAACCCCGAGAATATCAAGTTGTTCCTGTATTGATGATTGCAACAACTGACTTTCGTAAGATGCGCACCGGGTTAAACAGACAGGTAGTTTTGACATGAAGTCCACTTTATATCGTCAAATAAGAAAAAGCCGGATTCATTACAACGAATCCGGCTTTTTCCAGGAGAAAGAAGAGAGAAGAGATAAAGCAATATATCCATTGCACATCCCATGCCAGAAAAATAAATACTGTAATACCAACCACATAAAGATTGTGAACTCCTGGAAACGGCAAAAGGAAAGTTTAACTTTTTATACTTCGCTGAAAAGTCAAATCTATTTTCCTTTATTATCAAGTACTTACCTGGGACCCCTTCTGAAACCAACAATTAATACCAACAAATAATCAAATAGATAGGCTAACAAAATTCTGCCATTCTACAAAAAGAGACTCTTCACCGCAAGAAATTGTCAAAATAATTGAATTCTCATACTACCTGACAGTTTAGTAAACTACTTCTTTTGCTTTTCCCACTATCCTCTGGTAGAGTGATACAATGTAACAAGCTTTCCCATTCTTCCGGTACCACACTATGACCTATGCATATACAGCCCTGACCATTATTTTTCTCGGAATTGTCATTGCTATCCTTTCCTTACGCCTCCGGAAAGAGATCAAAAACAATATTTCCTCTTCTCTCACCAGCAACAACACCGACGAAATTTTTCTTATACAGGATAGCTGCTTTCAATCACCCCATGAAGCTATCGCGCTCTTTGACGGCAGCGGTCTGCATATTCTTTCCAATAGCCTTTTTCAGGGAAAATTCCCGAAACCAAAGGATCTGGACCACCCTGCAGGAATCTATAGCTATTTTCCTGAAAGGATGTGGCTTACGCTCCAGGAAGGACTAGCTGAGTGCCAATTAAACAACGGAGAGGTGCATAGAGAACTTTCAATAGATGACAAACATTATATTTTCACCTTTTCTTCTGCAAACCAGAGAAGCAATGAACAGGCCAAAATCTTTCTTTTCTGTAAAGAACTCTCTTCTCCACCACTTCCCAACCAATGCCTATCGCCCGATGATATGATATGGAGGACAATTCTCAAACTCACCAATCCCAGTGCCCTTCATTCTGACTGGCACAATTGCTTCAATCAGGTTCTCCCCGATATGTGCAAGGCACTGGAGGCCGATGAGCTCTTTCTGCTCGACAACAGTCCGCCGGCAGGAACACCACTCTCAATGCACGACAAAAGTCAGAGCAATTCATACAGCCATGATTGGATTCTCTCTGTCCCTGGCTGGATGAATCTTCTTGAAAAAGGCCAGACCATACAAAACATTGCCGAACATTTCCCATCTGAAGAACAGGCCATTCTACAACAGGAAGGCATAAAAACTCTTCTTCTTATTCCTCTCATTGTCGAAAATGAACTGCTCGGCCTCATCGGGCTGACCAGAACCCGAAAGTCCAGCTTATTTCATCAACAACAGATAAACAGCCTGTTATTTATTTCTGACATCCTGACCATGGCCATCAGTAACCAGCAGGATCGTCTGGAACGTGATCGATTGGTTACCGTGGTGGAACAGTCATCGGACTGTATAATTATTATCAATAAAAGCGGTACTATTCTTTACGCGAATCCCGCTTGTGAGACCGTAACGGGATTTTCTCCACAGAAGATTACAGGGCATTCCATCAAACGCCTCCACACGCAGGCCATCCGAAGAAAATTATGGGGTGAGATCAGAAATGCCCTTGCAACAGGAGAATCATGGACCGGCCAGTTTGACAATTACCGTAAAGATAACACCCTCTACCAGGAAGAAATGCTTCTTTCACCAGTTCTTAACCATGAGGGCAAGGTCGCCAATCAGGTAATAGTCAAACGTGATATAACTGAGGACAAACGATTGGAATCCATAGCAGAAGCAGCAAACCTGATGGACAATATTGGTTTCATTTTTTCCAGTATTCGCCACGAGCTTGGAAATCCAATCAATGCTATTAAAGTATCTCTTTCTGTTCTGGAATCCAACCTTGAAACATACGACACGGAAGCCATCGGCCGTTTTATCCACCGTGGCTTGTCTGACATTGGCAGAGTAGAATATTTACTCAAGACCCTGCGTAACTTCTCAATCTTTGAACGACCTGACCTCAAAGAAATAGACATGAACGCCCTTCTCAATAAACTTGTCCAGCTAACTGAAAAGGATCTTGCAAAACAATATATTATGCTGGCAATACGTCACCCTGAAAAACCGCTGACCGGGCTGGTAGACCCGAGAGCATTTCTGCAGGTTCTGTTAAACCTGACCACCAATGCCGTTGCCGCACTCGCCGAAAGTGACAACAAAACGATCACCATTTCTCTGATACAAAACCAGAAAAATCAAATTACGTTCATATTTGAGGATAATGGCTGTGGCATGGACAAAGATACAGTGAGGAATCTGTTCCGCCCATTTTTCACCACTAAAGCCGAAGGAACCGGTCTGGGACTGGTCATTGTCAAGAAAATGCTCTCAAAAATGAATTGTTCCATCAGTGCAAGTTCCTTAAAGGGACAGGGAACCAGGATGGAAATTATCATTCCACAGGCATGATTGTGAGCTTTTACTGGACTTAGCACATGTTTTTATGGTATTTTTTTGTAATTATTCAGAAGTTAGGGTAATATCGTACCCCTCTGAATAGTTACATTTTTTTAATATAAATTACAGCCATTCATAACCAGTGGTAGACAGTAGACTTAGCAGTCACTGCCCGCAACACAGGTTTTGAGGCTAAAGGCTGCGTAATGCTTTTTTTCCTTCAGCCTAAACACCTTCAGCCCATATCCCTTTTCGTAACAATAAGAGATTACATACCATTTTAAAATCAGCTGATCGATTTTGGAGAACCATATGAAAAAAGTTTTAATTGTTGATGATGATGAAAGTTTTCTCCACGGTCTCATTGACGGCTTCAAGGCCTACGAAGACAAATTTACCATCACCACTGCTGGCGATGGCATCGAGGCACTAACTGCTCTCCGCGAACAGAAGATCAGTCTGGTACTAACCGACCTCAAGATGCCTCGGATGGATGGTTTTGAGCTGGTTGCTCACTTAAGCAGCAATTACTCAGACATTCCGGTTATTGTCATGACTGCCTTCGGCACACCGGACATGGAAGATAATCTCCGGGATATGGGTACATTTCAATATATTGAAAAACCCATAGACTTTGGAGCACTTGTTAAAAAAATCCTCAAAGGACTTAATGGTCCCTCAAAGGGATACATCACCGGGGTATCCCTCTCTTCCTTTCTGCAGCTTCTTGAGCTTGACAGAAAATCATGCACCCTCACCATCCATGCCGGCAGTAAGACAGGAGTCATGTACTTCAGGGATGGAGCTATTCTCGATGCCACGGCCATGAATCTTCATGGTAGCGAAGCAGCATACGCCATCGTTGGCTGGAAGAACGTAGAAATTGAGATAGACAACAGCTGTTCTGTTACAGAAGAGAGAATCACAGAAACACTGGGTTTTATCCTTCTTGAAGGCTGTAGAAGAACAGATGAAGACAATGCAGCAAAAACCTCAGCGCCCAAAACCAGTGGTGCCAACCTGGAAAGCCTTGACTCCCTCAACATGGAAGATCTCGATCTCGACCTTTCAGCAGGTACTCCTTCACAACCAGCTGAGCTCAGTCAGTCGCCCCAGACATCTTCACCGACTGATCCGGTTCTGGCACAATTCATAACCATGCTGAGTTCTTTTCCAGAAATAATAAGTTCCACAATCAGCTCTAAAGACGGCAACATTCTCCATCAAACGGGCGAACAGGGCAACAACACCGCAAACTTCGTCACCTATGTAGCAGTGGCAGCCGAACAAATTGAAATTGCCATCGGTGCATCTGGCAGGCAATACTCAATCTTCACCTTGATGGATGACTCAAAGTTGCTGATACTCTGCGGCCAGGATGTCATTGTTGGTCTTAAGGTTGGCAATTCTGTCTTTCCAGAAAGCATCGCAGATGGATTACGCCCCGTACTCAGCAGAATAAGACTTTCAGCATAGGAAACATAACTAAAACAATTTTTTTCAACATTCCATAAACTTTATGGCACAGGCCATATCAGGATAGCTCACAATGGATTCATTGCTTCAGGAAATCACCATACTCCCAGGCGTTCTCGGCTGTTTCGTCTTCAACAGCAAGCAGCAAATCGCTGGCAGTAAAATGCCACCTATTTTCAGAGAAAACAGTATCCAAACCATCGGCAACCTCATCTCTCGAACTATCCAGATTGGTAGCATGGCCCAGCTTGAGTTCAAAGGAATTGAGATTAAATACAACGAATCTCTCCTTTTGATTACTCCCCTGGCTCAAGAAGCGCTGCTTATTATTATTTGTGAACCAAGTGCTAACAAATCACTCATCGCCATGACAACGGGAATGCTATCTCAAGACATTTCTACAGCCCTAACAAATCCCATGGCAAGCCAGGCGGTGCGACCACAAGTGACTACGGTGGCACCAGCAACGCCCCAAGCTCAACGGGTTGAGCCTGATGAGGCTGATGAGGCTGATGAGGCTGATGAGGCTGAAATTGATGCCGATCTTGCCCCTGTGCTTGAACAGGTTAAAGATGCCCTTGCCATGGCCATCGGCCCCATTGCAGCTCCAGTTATGAAGGATACCATAGAGATCTGGGCAAGACAGGGCGCTCCGTCTCTTGCAACTCTGCCAGCCCTTGCAGAACTCCTATGCACAGAGATCAACGATGATGAGCTGGAACAGGAATTCATGACTGAAATTAAGAGCATCACAAACTAAAGCGGGCTCTGCCCGCAACCCAGGTTTTGAAGCTGAAGGTACAGAAAGGCTGAAAGCCGTGTGTAATGCAGTCTTTCCTTCAGCCTAGACACCTTCAGTCTAAACACCTTCTCACAACAGATACAAAAAAAGGGGAAGAGTGGCAATTCTGCCATTCTTCCCCTTTTATGCTGTTCTCCACCCAGGCACCCAAAGAGAAATCCGATGGGCACCCGATGATTTTCTGCAAAGACTATTTTCCGGCGCAACGCTCCAGAAGTTTTGCAGTACTGATACGTAACCTATCAATAGCCTTTGCCAGATCACCAATTTCATCCTTACTGCTTACCCCCATATCCTCATCAAGTTCTTTTCCAAGGCTGATCTGGGTAGTTTTCTTTTGAAGTTTCGCAAGAGGCGTAACAACACCACTGCTCAGAAAATACCAAATCACTCCCATAAGAACAACAATCCCCACGGCTCCCATGGCAAACAAACTGGTTGCTGATTTCTTTGCAGCAGCCATAGCCCTGTCAAGAGGAACATAAACGATGCTCGTAGAAACAATTTCTCCATTACGCCAGTCATAGCCGGTCTCTGTTCCGTAAATCTCGACCTGATCCTTAGGGGCCTCTTCGGGAGCGCCATGGCAACGCAGACATGCTTCTCCTACGACAATTGGCCTGGCAAAATAGTAGAAATCCTTGCCATCCTTGGTCATGGTTCCTTCGGTATTTTTAGTTCCCTTACTCCCCTCAAACATTTTAATGAGCTTGAGTTCATCCGCATCGGCTTTGTTCGGTGGATAGAGAGGATCAATAGTGGCCTGCTTAAACTTATAGCCGGGAAAACGTTTTTCAAAAATCTCCCATACACCACGAGTCATGACAAAACCTGACATGATCTCAGGATAAAAGCGATCTTCCTCAACAAGCTCTGCAACCAGAGGCCGTTGATTTTTTTTAAAATACATCCTTGAAGAATCGATCATATTAAAAACAATAGCACCCTGCGTTCTGGCATCTGCCATGGCATTTTTAACACTGAACTGATAGCTTGAATAGGCGAGTGCAATACTTGACAGCAGACTGAGAACTCCAATTACTACAATAAAACGGATTCTGATACTCATTTTTTCTCCTCTCTCGTTTCCCCTGAATCAGGAAAAGGTTATTTCACGGGTTCTTATCACATCTTCATTAGCCGTGAGTTCAGCAAGAATCTTTTTATCAAGCTCAGATTCCAGATCAATAATATTGTAACCTACCTTGCCGTTTGACTCGTTTTTAAAGCTTACGATATTTACGCCATGATTTCCAAGAGTATTCGTAATAAAACCGATCAGGCCCGGAACATCATTATTAATTATAATGAGCCGGGTGTGAACAGTTGATGCTGGAATTGACTCTATATTCGGGAAGTTAACGCTATGCGTAATATTTCCATAGTGCAGATAGGCCGACAGTTCCTTCACTGCCATCCGGGAACAATTCCCTTCGGATTCTGCCGTGGATGCACCAAGATGAGGAGTGGTTAAAATTTTGGGATGTCCGATTACGGCAGGTGTTGGGAAATCAGAAATAAAGGCTTCAAGATGTCCCGAATCCAAAGCCGCAAGAACCGCCCCTTCGTCAACAATGGGGCCCCTTGCATAATTCACAAGAATTGCACCAGTTTTCATTTTAGAAATAAAATCAGCATTCACCATGCCTTTTGTTTTCTCATTCACCGGCAGATGGAGACTTACGATATCCGCCTGTGCCAGGGTGTCGCGCATGGCACGGGTAACCGTCACCTCGGGAAGGAGATTGTGAATATTGTCAAGGCTTGGGAAAGGATCAAATCCATACACTTTCATAAAGCGCTGAATCCCACCATTGGCAAGCCTCACTCCAATCTGACCAAGCCCGATCACTCCAAGTGTTTTTCCGGCAATTTCCACACCACGAAAAGCGGCCTTACGGCTCTCGACCTCACCGCTAACCTGATCCGGCGGAGTATCAGCAAGCGATTTGCAAAAGGCAATCCCATGATAAATATTGCGCAGCCAAATTCCAATCATGGGGAAAACCAGGTCTACAACGGCATTGGCATTGGCCCCCGGAGTGTTAAAAACACAGATGCCCTTTTCAGTGGCCTTATCCACGGTAATATTATTGACTCCAGCACCGGCTCTTGCAAGTGCAAGGAGTTCCGGATAATCATCCACATCCACCTGAGAACTGCGAACCACAATTCCATGGGGATTAGTATCATCCGGGTCAACGGCATACTCATCACCAAGAAGCTCCAGGCCTTCAGGAGCAATGGCATTTATTGTTTTAATTCGAAACGAGGTCATATTCTTCTCCGTATTATTGCATCTATATCCAAATGCTATACCCTTAATGTAATTAAAAAATCCAAATCCTTTTTACTTCATTCCGCTTTCTAACACAAATCCTTTTTATTTAAGGAGCTTCAGACAGAAAGAAGAACAACTCTCTGCAATCGCATTAAATTTCCCTCGCGTTCCAGTAAAAAAGCAAAGCAGGCGGGCCCGTCATTTGTTATTGCAAGTTCATAAAAACATGCGGTGGAAAATCGATAAAAAATGGTCTGTTTAAAAAATCTGTTCCTTTCTTTGGCAGAATAGAGCCCGGGGATTTCCATGGGCAACTGGTGGTAGAGATGATCTTTGAGGACACGGTCAGCACCAGCATCATCAGCGAGACAGTCAGGAAGTTTACGCTGGCCGCAACGCAACCAGTCATATATGAGTAGCTCTCTTGTCAGCTTCCATTCATCCCTTTGACTCAAAACTTTCACCAGGAGTGCGCATAAAAGTTCCTGGGTTGCAGCAAGCTCAAACAATCTTCCTTCCTGGGCGACATCGAGCAGAGTCATAAAAAAAGAGCTGACATCCACCCCTTTCTTGCGAAAATAACACCATAGAGAAGGAAAATATCGATTATTACAAAACTTTTCCACACACTCGGAAAACCAGTAGAGCCTCTGGAGATTCTCAGCATCCAGCCACTGATTAGCAAGAACACCATAGGGCGGTTTACTGCAGGATCTATAGGAAAACCGAGCAGCATCGCGACTAATTGAAGTGTCGGGCAGGAGTTTCAGTAATCCCATCTGGATAAAATGAGGCCCCATTGCAAAAATGTCAGCAAATGACTTCAAATAGCTGGTCCTGGTCTCATATGGAAGCCCAAGGATCAAATCAGCGTGCAGATGGATGGTATTCAGAGATGCCAGACGCGACACAGTTCTAGAGGCAACTTCAGGATCGATCCTGCGATTTATGGCAGCAAGAGTCGGTGGGTGTGTTGATTGGATACCGATCTCAAACTGAAAACGACCGGGTGGCACCGTTGCCAGAAACACAAACATCTCCTCACTGATGCGATCCGGCGCAATCTCGAAATGAAAAAGTGTTTCAGAGTCGTACTCCAGAACAAGTTTCCATATGGCCAGAGCCCTTTCGGGCAAATCGTTAAACGTCCGGTCCACAAAGCGCACGACTTTGGTATCATGGGCCATGATATGATCAAGCTCACGGCGTATCTGAGAAAGGTCTTTATGAACCGTTCCGTTCTCTGCAGAAGAAAGGCAATAGGAACATGAGAAAGGGCAGCCACGGGAACTCTCATAATAGATATTTCGATTTTTTAAGTGAGTGGCAAAATCCTCTTCACGGTATGGCGAGATGAACTTTTCATTTTTTTCCTTGAGATGAAAAAATGAGCGTCCATAATGATCCTGCAAACTAAGCGCACCCAAATCATGATAAAAATTTTCCTGTACCGCCTCTATTGCACCGTTAACAACGGTGCAGATACTGTTTTTTACATTTTCTCCCACCACCGCCGCCTGAGGCCCTCCAACAACCAGCTGGCATGAGGGTAATAAAGAATGGAGATCGCTTATCAGTTCTTCAACAAAATCGGAGTTCCACACTGCAGCTGAAAAAAAGATAGCAGCGGGGTTGTCCTTACTGAGTCGTAAAAGCACCTCATAGTAAGGATCACGGATTGTCAACTGCAGGATTTCAGTGGACAGATCAACCAAATGTGCCTCAAGCTCATTGCGAACATGGAACAGTGCAAGACTGGAGTGGGTATAACGACCGTTAATGGCGACAAGTTTTATATACATATTCGAAGAATGATTCTTTCTTTGGAAAAGAAAATAATGATATGGTACATATGATATATTATATTTCAGCTAAAGTGGGTTCTGCTCGCGACTAGGTTTTAAGGCTGAAGGCAACGTGTAATATTGTCTTTCCTTCAGCCTAAACACCTTTAACCTACATACCTTGTCGTAATAACGAAATAAATTAAAGCTTTTTTCGAAGTCTACGCTTATCTCGTGTTTTTTAAAGCCCTCAAGAGAGGTACTGAACAGAGTAACCGGAATTCAGGAATAAAGTACTAGAAAATGATCTTACCATATCACTGCCCAAGGAGAAAGATGTGAACAGAGTTTTTAAAATCAGATTGCCCTTCCCTTTACTGTTAGGGGTTGTTTTCTTTTCCCTCCTTTTCTGCAGCAGCAGTTTTGCAGGAGCCTCAAGTTATCACCTTGAAGTCAGTTTTCTTACGGAACAACAGACGCTTAACGGAAAGGCTACCATCGACATCCCTAAAGGGAAAGAGTGGCAACTCTACACAGGAGGCCTGCACATTCAGGAGATTACCCTCGAAGAACAAGGGAAGAAAGCCGTCTCTCTCCCCCTACCCGGGAAAGACGCTATCACTATGTATGCAAGCGACAGCAAGCTGACGCTTACGATAATCTACTCATTACAGGTTCCAACAAATGCCTCCGACAATCTGATCAGTCCCAATGGCATTGTACTCACCTCCAACTGGCATCCTCTCCCTCAGGAAGACATGCTCTTTTCCCTTAGTGCAACACTGCCACAGGGATTCCAAGGAATATCAGAATCAGACTTTCTCCCTGAGCAAAGTAGTACCGGGGTTATGCAGAGTTCATTTTCTCAACCGGTTCGGTCGATTCACCTGGCAGCAGGCCCATATCAAATAGAACAAGAAACCATTCGGGAAGGATTGTCTCTCTCCACCTGGTTTTTCAAAGAAGACCAGCAATTAAGCCGGGAATATCTTGATGCAGCAAAGGCCTATATCCTCCGCTATGAACAACAAATCGGCCCCTTTCCCTATAAGCATTACGCAGTAGTTGCCAATCGCCTTCCGAGTGGATTTGGCATGCCTACATTCACTCTGCTGGGCCAAATGGTACTAAGGCTCCCCTTTATTAAAGAGACTTCACTCGGCCATGAGGTTCTTCACTCTTGGTTTGGTAACTCCATTGAAGTTGCCACCGGTTCCGGGAACTGGTGTGAAGGGCTCACCAGTTATCTGGCCGATTTCAGCTACGCCACCGACAGGGGAGAAGGCGTTTCCCATCGCAAGGCTGCGCTGGTCAACTATCATAGTTATGTACGCAAGGATACAGCCAGCGCTCTTATGGAGTTTGGGTCGGCCAGTCATAATCAGCCCATGGCAAAAGCGAAACGTGCCGTTGGCTATAATCGTTCCGCTATGCTGTTTCATCAGCTTCGTGAAATTTTGGGCCCGGAATATTTTATTCAGGGCCTGCGACTTTTTGCTGAATCGTTCAAGGGCCGCCCCGCTTCCTGGCGGGATATTCAGACAATTTTTGAAACCGTATCCGGGAAAGACCTTTCTCTATTTTTCAGCCAACAGCTTAGCAGAAAGGATATTCCCTCACTTGCGGTTCAGAATATACGGAGCGACACCAAACAGGGTAGTTCCATTCTTCATTTCAGCATCACTCAGAAAAGCGAACAGCCCTACACCCTCTTGGTTCCAATTCGGGTTACAACACTGAGTGGAACGCAAAATTTTATAAAAGAGATCACAGAGAAGGTGACAGCTATTACTCTTGACCTGCAGGAACCACCTCTTTCATTTACCATCGATCCTGAATATGACCTGTTCAGGACACTTGAGCGTTCCGAACTCCCTCCCGTCTGGTCCCGTTTTATGGGGTCACCCGGTAAGTTGCTAATCACAGCAGAGGACTCTGCCCAAACAGTTTTTACTCCTTTTTTACAGTGGGCAGAACAACAGGGCTGGAAAGTTGTGAATGATGAATCGGTGACAAACCAGCAGCTATCAGAAAATTCCATACTTTTTCTTGGGACCCAGAGCACTGCCTTTCATTCCCTGTTTGGCAATGGACCAGCAGCGCAGGATGGGTTTCACCTAACAGTACAAAATAATCCTCTCAACGAAAAAGAAGTTGCTGTCTTTATCCAAAGCAGCAATAGCGAAGAAACAGCTGCAATCCTCCACAAACTGAGACATTATGGAAAATACTCAACACTGTTTTTCAAAATGGGCAGAATCCAGGAAAAAATGATGACAAGGGCTGACAACGGTCTTGAGTATTTCCTGGAAACTCTGCCGAATGGAGGGTCCACAAAAGCCATCAACAGCTTTGACCAGATTGTCACTGAACTAGCCGAAAAACGTGTCATCTACATTGGTGAGACCCACGACTCCATGGCTGACCACCTCCTGCAGTTGCGGATCATTCAGGAATTATACAAAAAAGGACTTGATCTAGCCATTGCGATGGAAATGTTTCCAGCAAGCAGCCAGCCAGCACTTGATGAGTATCTGCTGAGAAAACCTGCGACAATGGATGAAGCAGAGTTCCTCAGAAAATCACGCTGGTTTGACGTGTGGCGCTACGACTGGCGACTTTTCAGACCGATATTTACCTTTTGCCGGAAAAATTCTGTCCCCGTGTACGGTATCAATATCGACAGAAAAATTGTGAGCACTGTTTTTTCAGATGGAAACACGGATGCACTCAGCACTGAACAGCTGGAAACCATTGCCCAGAAGAGAGATCTTGGCATCGAAGGCTATGTTGATCGACTCCGTCAAGTACATAGCTTCCATGCAGAGGCACCCCATGGAAAGAATAAAGGTATTGCAGGTTTTGTTCAGTCGCAGGCCATCTGGGACGAATCAATGGCCAATAATATTGCTAAAATCCTTCAGGAATATCCTCGGAAAACCGTGGTGGTTATCGCCGGATCGCAGCACACCAGAAAGGACTCCGGCATCCCGCCACGACTTGCACGGCGCCTGGATGTTACTCAGAGCTCGGTTCTGAACCTTTTTACGGACAATTCGCCCACCGATCCCGGTATCCAAGCGGACTACTTTTTCCTGGCTGCCCCCATCATCCTGGAACACAAAGGAAAAATTGGTATCATTCTAGATCCCAAAAAGGATGAGAAAGGTAAAGAATATCTGAAAATCGGTGGCATCAGCCATGCTGGAAAGGCAAAAGAGGCGGGGCTCAAAGAAGACGATATCATCGTCACCATCAATGGTGAGCCGGCAAAGAATATGGAAGACATTGGTATCCTGATGATGGATTCAATGGCAGGTGATACCCTTAAAATGATTATTCAGAGACCGGATGAGACAGGAGAAGTACAGGAACAAGAGATCACCGTCGAGCTCTCTAATCTCAACAAACCAGCCAATCACCCCTGATAATTCTTTGAAAATGAAAAATCCGGATCGAACCACAGTCACAAATCTTGAAGACTTGCCCAATATTGGCCCTGCAATGACGCGGGATCTTCGGCTGCTGGGTATTCAACGGACACAGCAGCTGATTGGAAAGAATGCCTACCAGATGCACAGGCAACTCTGCGAGTTATACAACAAGAAACAGGATCCCTGTGTGATAGATGTGTTTCTTGCCGTTGTTCATTTTATGGAAGGCGGTAACTCTGCTCCCTGGTACCACTTCACAGAGGAAAGAAAGAAATATCTCTCCAGAAAGAGCTAGGCATTACTCTTCGACATCCAGCATATCCATAAGCTCCCGCTGGAAGTCTTCATCGGTTGTTATTTTATTGGCAATGACCTGGCAGAGTGCCCCGGTTAAGCCATCATGATCGCCTGAAGCGACATTTAAGGAAATACTACCATTCTCATCTGACTCCAGAATAAGGGCCGATTGATTTTCTTTAAGTTCCATTTTACCTACTCCATATTTTCAACTATCTTGTGTATTGTACAAACAAACGGCAGACTCTACTATCTGGTAAAGGTGTACTTTTCCTCACTCGAAAGATCTGAACGAAAAATGTATCCATCCTGCTGAAATTTTTTCAAATCAGCAGCACTCTGCACTCTGTTTTTCACAGCAAAGTCCACCATCATACCCCGGGCTCGCTTGGCATGAATCGCCACGGAACGATAGCTGTCTCCCTTGCGCTCCTTAAAATCAATCTGCAACATGATTCCCTGTAAATTTTTCTTTTTTATCACCCTGCTGTATTCAGTTGATGCCAGGTTAACAAGCACAGATTCTTTATGACCAGCAAGCGTCCTGTTGACCTCATCGGTTATTTGATCGCCCCAGAATTCATACAGATTCCTGCCCCGCTTATTTTCCAGACGACAGCCCATTTCCAGACGATAGGCCTGCATTAGATCTAGTGGTCTTAGGATGCCATACAGTCCGGAAAGAATACGGAGGTGACTCTGCAGATAGTCAATTTCCTCATTCCCATACTCCTGTATCGCTATCCTTGAATAGACATCCCCCTGGAAAACTGTAATGGCGGGTCGAGCATTTTCGGCAGTAAAAGGTACTTCAAAAGCATTAATTCGCTGCTGCGTCTGCAAAGCAAGGCGATCACTCATTTTCATCAATTTGCCAAGTTCGCCAATAGAGAATTTCCAGAGTTCTTTTATCAGCAATTCACTCTGCTCGAGCAATGGTGGTGGACTCCCCTCTGCACCTAAGGAATCATTAAAGTCCTGTGTCTTTGATGGGGCTATAATCAGTAACATAATAGGTAGTGGCTCAGCTGTATTGCTAGTTTTATTGTAACTATTAAAAGGTGTTGCAAAGAATTGAACATCACTGAGTAAAAACAATGACATAAAGCACGAAAGCCTCTATAATAGTTGAAACTTCTGACCAAATAAAATTCAATCAAAACGGAGGCTTTCATGCAT